>ERZ824598.754-NODE-754-length-48249-cov-6.147819_pt1 | contig 48249 bp, 46 predicted proteins | sample MGYA00519934_ERZ824598 | MGnify/ENA primary metagenome ERZ824598 (study PRJEB31778, sample SAMEA3449177) | human gut metagenome | biome: human gut; feature: human-associated habitat; material: faeces | place: United Kingdom | collected 2010/2012 ...
CTTTATTGTTTCTTTTATTTCTTCTAATTTTACTAATTCGCTTTCTGTCTCTTTTCTCTGTTTTAGCTCTATTAGTCCTTCTTCGACTTTTTTTCCTACAGTTATTCTTAATGGTATTCCAATTAAATCCATATCATTAAATTTAACTCCCGCTCTTTCTTTTCTATCATCTAGTAAAACATCTATATTTGAGTTTTTAAATGTTTGATATAAATGGTTACCAGCTTCTACTTGTTTTTCATTTTCCATATTTACAATTATTATTGCTACTTTATATGGTGTTTCTGTATATTTGATTTCATAAATTGCAAGTTTTAAAACAGATAAATCCATTTTTGATATTCTGCCTAATTTCCAATCTGATTTTAAGTTGTTTTCAATATTTTTTAATATTTCTTGTTCATTTGCTTGAATTCCCAATACTGCATTTTTTATATATTTTTTTGCTTCTTGGTCTACTATGTTATTACTTTCAAAAAATAATTCTATTTGTTCTTCTAAATTATTGCTTTGTTGAATTTCTAAACTATATATTAATTTAAAAGCATTTTCTCTACTTATTGATCTATTCATTTCTTCTTTCCTTACCCTTTACATTTTGTCTATAAATTTTTTTGTTTTATCTTTTACTTCATCTTTATTTTGTTGTATATAATTTCCTACAAATGCACCTGCTAAAATTAGTAATATTCCAACTATTACTTCATATAATCTAGTTGCTAAAATTATAATTGCTACGATTACTCCAATAATTGCACCTTTGTATTTACTTAAAAAATTCTTTATATCTTCCATTTTTTTGCTTCCTTTCTATTTTATCTATGCTTGTTCTATTTTACGTTGTTTTTCTTGGACAGCTTTTTTTATTGTTATATTTACTTCTTTTACTTCTAAGTCTGCTGATTGTTTTACTTTTTCTTTTATTCTATTTTGTAAATCTACTGTTAAGTCTTTTATTATAGTTTCTGAACCAACTACTAAATTAACATATATATTTACATTATTGTTTTTATCTAGTTCAACTCTAGAAGATACATCTTTTGCTTCTTTATATTCTTTTGTTACTGCTTCTACTAAATTTTCTATTGTTTCTTTAGATATCATTAATTTTCCATTATCATTAGCAAGTAATACTCCTTGTTTATCTTTTTGCTCTTGTTTTGAAGTTGGGTCAAAGAATATACATCTTATTGATAATAAGATAAATACTACACTTACTCCTAAAATTATTCCTGATGATTTTTCTCCTATTAATAGTGCTTTTGCTAAATTTGCTACAACATTTGCATCTAGCCATCCAAATACTAATAAACATAATATAACTGACATTATTAATATTATATTTGAATATAATATTAGTGTGATTTTTTCTATAATTTTCATTTTCTTTACCTCTCTTTTTTCTTTTTGTTTTTTTATTATTCTTTATCTTCTTTGTTTTCTTCTACTTGTTCTACTGGTTTTTCTTCAGATTTTTTAGCAACATCTGTATTTACACCTTGAACGTGTACATTTACTTCTTCTACTTTAAATCCCGTCATACTTTCAACTGCTTTTTTTACTCTATTTTGAATTTCAAAAGCAACATCTGGAATTCTTGAACCATATTCAACTATAATGTTTACATCTATTTTTGTTTCTTTTTCTCCAACATCAACTTTTATTCCTTTTGATAAGTTCTTTTTACCACTTAAAACTTCTGAAATTCCTCCAGCAAATCCACCAGCCATTGCATATACTCCAGGTGCATCTGATACAGCTTTTCCTGCTATTATTGCAACAACGTCATCGGCTATTTGAATATTGCTTGTTTCTCCTTCTGTATTTTCAATTGTTATTTCACTTTCATTTATTGTCTCGTTTTCCTTTACATTTTCATCTTTTTCCATAATGGTACCTCCATATATTTTATTTTTTATTAAATAGTTTTCTATTTAACCGTTCTTCTATAGTATACCAATTAATTCGATTTTTTACAAGAGTTTTTCCTATATTTTTTCTTTCGTTTTTTATGAAAACATGTCATATTAAGCCTTCTAAATAGTTTCTTCCACCATAATAAAAATGTACTATATACACGGTATTTCTTTTCTTATTAACTGTATATAATAGTACATAATTATCTATTGGTATTCTTCTATATTCATTTTCTAGTCTATCAAATTTTTCCGTTTTAGCATACATCTCTGGTGATATTGATAATCCTTTTACACTATCCTTTATCTTTATTCTCAGTCTATTTGCAGCATTTTCTTCTTTTAACTTTTCCTTTATATATTGGCACGCATCTTCAATATCTTCTAAACATTTTTCAGTGAATTGTATTTTATATTCCATATTTAGCATTCCACTCCTTAAAAACTTCTTCTGCGTCCCTTACTCTTCCAAGTTTTATATCTTCTTCTGCTTTTATTAAGTTATTTTTTATTTTATCTTTTATTAAACTTTTTTTATATTCCTCCATACTCATAAGTATTACATTGTTTTTATTGTTTTTTGTAACAACCACCTCTCCATTCAAATTTACTGCCATCTCCAATTCTTGTAAATTTGTTAATTGTTGCATATTAACACCTCTTTTCCATAAACTTATAATTATTATAACACATATCTTTGCTTTTTAAAATGAGTTTTTCTTCAGATTTTTATAAATTTTGAATATGAATAATCTATTATTTCATTATATTTTGTATCTTTATAAGCCTTCTCCTCATGCATATATTCTACAATATTTTTTGTTGTGTAGTTTTCAAACTTTTTCAATACTTCATCTACAATTTTTTTCTGGTCCTTTTTTAATCCTTTAAATTCATAATCTTCATTCGGCTTTATGTGATATCCAACCAATACTTCATCACTATTTTCATTAATTATTTCTTCCACTTTTATACAATTAAATTTCATTATTTCTTCGTTGCCAATTGGTAAAGCTCCCATCTTTTGATGTGTATATACAAGTCCCGTCATTGCTTTACCATATTGATTATAATATAAATTATCAATGTACCATAATAATTTCATTAGTTTAACTTTGTATAAATTATTACATTTTTTTGATATATAATATATCAAATCTTTAATCAATTGAACGTCAATGTTTTTATATCCATTTTCTATTTTCTCTGTATCATAATCGACATATTTTGCTTCAATTTCTTGGTCATTCAAATAACTTAACGTAAACTTTAAAATTATCATTTTAATGTTGTTTTCAATCTTTTCGTATCTCTCTCTATTTTTAAATTTTTCTTTATTTGCTTCAAGTGACTCCAATGCAAACATAGCATTTTTATCCATTAATTTCATCATAGTATCATATGTTGTATCTTGAATAAGCTTTGTCTCATATCTAGTAATCGTTACCTCTCCTAAGCCCAACATGTATGAAAATTCTGCTTGTGTTACTCCATATTTTTGTCTTATTTGCTTTATTTCTAATGATGTAAGCATATTGTGTTCTTTTCTGTAAACATCTCTTGCTCTCAAAAGATTTTCGTCCATCATTTTTGCAGATACAAACTCATTTTCCTCTTCATTAGTCTCTTTACATTCAAAATAAACCTCTTTATATTTAACGCATTCTCCTTTTATATTTATACTGCTTAATCTTTCTCTTTCTTCTACTTCGTGTTCTTTATCACAAAGTGGACAATATCTTTTTACTACTCTTAATAACTTACTATTCATATTTCCAACCTCCTTAACCATATGGGAAATTATTCACCTGAAATCTCGCAAAATGAAATGAAATACAAAAAATTTTTCTATTCTGTATACTTCTTATTTTTACCTTGATATAAACTTGTTTTAAATTAATCCTTTTAATAAATACCCAAAATTGTGGCGAATATACATTTTTAACATCAGTTAAAGTCTCAATATATTCTGAAATTTTTAATTCTTTTAAATTTCTTATAATATCATTTTTATCGTAATTCAATTGAATTAGTGTATTTTTCGTTGTGTATGCATCATCATCTGTTTCATTTTTCTTCTTAAGTAATATATCAAAATCCTCATTTATATTAAACTTTTTATCATTTATTATATGTTTTAGTTCCAACAAAAAGTTTTCTACTTGTTCTTTTGAGGAAATTTGCTTATTTTCCATTTGCATCACCATAATTATTATAGCTATCAATTGATAGTTTGTCAATATATTTATTTCCATTTTCCATAATTTTTTCTATTAGTGATTGTTGTCATTCCGCTTATTCCGTGTTATAATTATACAAGTTTTGTTTAGGAGTTTTATGATGATAGAAAAATATTTAAATAAATTGGAATATAATAAAATTTTAGATTTAGTGTCTAATTATTGCTCTACATATATTGGAAAAGACTTTGTTTCTAAGCTTATGCCATTAAATAATAAAGATTTAGTAAAAATGAAGCTTGAAGAAACCAGTACGGCTCAGACTTTGCTTTATAGAAAAGGAGAACCACCTATTTCAAATATTACAAATATTGATATTTGGATAAAAAATTTAGAAAGCTATAATTCATTATCAGCTAAGGCTTTGTTAGATGTAGCTCATGTATTACAGACATCTAGATTTTTGCATGACTATTTTTTTGCTGATGATACTTTTGATTTGTCTGATTTTTCACTTTTAGAAGATTATTTCTCTATGCTTTATTATAATGAGACAATAGAAAAAAATATTCTAAATTCCATAATCGATGAATATACAATCGCAGATGACGCTTCTAAAGCATTGTCTGCTTTACGTAGAAATAAGCGTAAATTGGAGCAAGATGTACGTGATAAATTGTCTAATTTTATCCACTCATCTTCATATTCTAAATATTTAATGGATTCGATTATTACTATTAGAAACGATAGATTCGTTATTCCAGTTAAAGAAGAATATAAAGATAGCATTTCTGGTGCAATTTTAGATATTTCAGCTAGTGGTTCTACTGTTTATATTGAGCCTTCTTCAATATTTGAGCTTAATAATAAAATTAATGGAATTAAAGCAGAGGAATCAATCGAAATCGAGAAAATCCTAAAAAATTTATCATTATCATTGTTCCCTATTGCAAGTAAAATAAAGACTACATTAGGAGCAATTGGTCAAATTGATTTTATATTTGCTAAGGCAAAATATTCAAAGAAAATCAATGGAATTTGTCCGCTGATAAATGATAAGAAAGAAATTAATTTATATGGTGCTAGACATCCTCTAATAAGTCCAGAAGTAGTTGTACCTATTGATGTTTCGTTAGGTAACAATTATACTTCATTATTGATTACAGGTCCTAACACTGGCGGAAAAACTGTAACTCTGAAAACTGTTGGTTTGTTTTGCCTGATGGCTTGCAGTGGGATTCTTATTCCTGCAAGAGAAAACAGCAGTATAGTCGTATTCGATAATGTTTTTGCCGATATTGGCGATGAGCAGAGTATTCAAGAATCTTTGAGTACATTCTCATCACACATGGTAAATATAATAGAAATTTTAAAGGAAGCAACTTCATCAAGCTTAGTTTTATTAGACGAACTTGGTTCTGGTACAGACCCAGTTGAAGGAGCAAGCTTAGCTATAAGTATCTTAGAGAATTTGCATACTCTTGGAGCCTTAACTATTTGCACAACTCACTATCCAGAGCTAAAAAAATATGCCTTAACACATGAAGGATTCGAAAATGCAAGCTCTGATTTTGATGTAGAACATCTTCGCCCTACTTACAAGTTATTGATTGGTATTCCCGGAAAGAGTAACGCTTTTGCAATTAGCAAAAAATTAGGCTTGTCTGACGAAATATTAGACAGGGCAAAATCTTTTCAGAAAGATGATGATGTCAATATAGAAACATTATTGAAAAATATTTATGATGATAAATTGGCTATTGAAGAGGAAAAAGAAAAAATTAGAAAAAATTCTAGTCAGGTAGAACTTTTAAGAAAATCGTTAGAAAGAGACAATTCAAAATTGACACAAGAGGCGGAAAATATTGTATCTGATGCAAAGCAAAAAGCAAGAGAAATCTTGCTAGATGCTAAAGACGAGGCAAATGAAATAATACGTGAATTAAATAAAGAATCTACTAACACAAAAAGTGCAAATGTTTTAAGAAACAAATTAAACTCATCAATAGATACACTTTCACATATTGAAACTGATAATTCAGTAAGCAATTCTAAATCTTTGTCATCGGAAGATATTACAGTCGGCATGGAAGTAATGTGCAAAAACTTCAATGCTAAAGGAACCGTTCTTTCACTTCCAAACAGATCGAATGAAGTACGTGTTCAGATTGGATCTCTAACAACAAATGTTAAACTATCAGATTTATTATTATTGAATACTTCAAAAAAATCTAATACAAAACAATCTGGTAACACACATAAAAATAGCAATATTACATTTTCAAATAATAAAGCTCAAAATGTAGCCTCAGAAATTAATGTCATCGGATTAACAGTTGACCAAGCACTTCCTATTGTGGATAAATATTTAGACGATTGCTACATGGCAAATTTAGAAAACGCTAGAATAGTTCACGGAAAAGGAACAGGACGTTTACGCGATGGAATTCACAGTTTTCTAAAGAAGAATTCTCATGTAAAAAGTTACAGAATTGGAACCTATGGAGAAGGTGAAATGGGTGTAACTGTTGTAAGTTTTAAATAAACAAAAATAAGAGGAATTTTAAAATTTTCCTCTTATTTTCTTTAACCTTGGTTGGAAAATAATTTATTCAAACATATTTCCAACACCAACAGGATTTCCTCTTAAAAAGTCTCCTACCGCCATTCTTTTAGAGTTTTCTCCTTGTATTTCAAGTACTTGTAATATTCCACCATTTGCTTTTATAAATAGGCCTTTCTTATCATCTGAAAATAATACAGTTCCAGCTTGCATTTTGTTTAAATGATATTTGTATTCTTCTAATTCCTGGAATTTTTCTAATAATTCATTTTCTGTTAGTGTTTGTACTTTCCAGAATTTTATCTTTTTGCCATCCAAAAAAGTATATGCTCCCATTATTGGATTTAAGCCTCTTACAAGATTTTTTATATCATTTGCAGTCTTGTTTTTCCAGTCTATTTTTGCCATTTCTTTAGATAGCATTGGAGCCATAGTTCCTTCTTCTGGTTGTTTAGTTCTTGTGGCAGTTCCATTCTCAATTTCTTTTACTGTTTTTATTAATAGATTTGCTCCTATCATTTTTAATCTATCCCACAATTCGCCAGTCGTTTCGTCATCTCCGATTTCAACTTCTTCTTTTAATATCATGTCTCCAGTATCCATTCCAGCATTCATAAACATAGTGGTTACACCTGTTTTCTTATCTCCGTTTAGTACAGCCCACTGAATTGGTGCGGCACCTCTATATTCTGGCAATAATGAGCCATGAACATTTACACAGCCATATTTGGGGATATCTAACAATTCTTGTGGCAAAATTTTTCCATATGCAACAACACAAATTAAGTCTGGATTTAATTTCTTTACTTCCTCCAAAAATTCCGGATTATTTCTAACTTTTATAGGTTGATAAACTTGCAAATTTTTCTCTATTGCATATTCTTTTACAGGAGAAGCCACCATCTTCATGCCTCTTCCCTTTGGTTTATCTATATTTGTAACTACTCCAATTATATCATATTTTGCTTCATATAAAGCCTTAAGTGACTCTAATGCAAAATCTGGTGTTCCCATAAATAAAATTCTCATATTTTATCATACCTTTCATTCGAGATTACTAAAAAATTAATTTAAAACATTTTATTTTTTAATTATTAAGCTACTAACTTGTTTTATTCAAATTAGTAGCATTATTCTAGTCAATTGTAATTTATTTGTTGTCTTCTGGACTAATATATTCTAAAGTTCCTGGAATCATGTTATCAATAAACAAAACCCCATTTAAATGATCTATTTCATGAGCTAAAGCTTGAGCTAATAAATCTTTTCCAACAATTTTAACTTTCTTTCCTTCTTCGTTTAAAGCTTCAACCACAACTTCTTTTGGTCTTATCATTTTTGCATATTCATTTGGAAAGCTTAAGCATCCCTCTTCGACTTCTTGTTCTCCTTTAGTCTTAATAATTTTAGGGTTTACAAGTTTTAATGGCTCTTCACCATCATATAAATCTATAACAATTACTCTTTTAAGTACACCAACTTGTGGTCCAGCCAGTCCAACTCCATTATATTTGTGCATGGTTTCAACCATATCATCTAATAATTCTTTTATTCTATCATCGACAGTTTCAACCTCTCTTGAAGTCTTTCTTAGAATTTCATCATTTGATAATCTTATTTCTCTTATTGCCATTCTATTTGCTCCTTTCTCCCATTATAAATATTGATGCCTATGTGTATTTTTTTATAATTTCTTATGAAATTCATTCAAATAATTTTTACAGCATATTACTTGGATTTACATCTACAACTATTCTAGTATCATTTTTTGTATTTTTATTTCCAGCATTTTTTACAGTATCGTCTATTGCATTTATTATCGGCTCTCCCACAATACATTTTACTATTATTCTCCACCTAAATTTATTTTTTATTCTGTCAATTGGAGCTGGAACAGGCTTGTACAATAATATTTGCAATCTTTCCGTATGTATTTTTGCCTTCAAACTTTCATATATTTTATTCGAAGTTTCTTCCAATTCTTTATACGATTTACTAGAAACTCCAATTAGTATTATATCACAGAAAGGCGGATATCTCAACTGTTTTCTTAGGTGTATTTCTGTATCGTAGAATAATTTGTAATCTTGTTGTTGTGAATATTGAATACAAAATGCATCTGGATTGTAAGTTTGGATTATTACTCTTCCTTTGTCTTTTCCTCTTCCTGCACGACCAGCAACTTGAGTAAGAGTTTGAAAAGTACGCTCGTGAGCCCTATAATCGTCTATATTTAGACTACTATCAGCAGCAATTACTCCAACAAGAGTAACATTTGGAAAATCGTGTCCCTTCACAACCATTTGAGTTCCAATAAGTATATCTATTCCATCTTTTTTGAAACTATTTAAAATATCTTCGTGTGAATTTTTCTTTGTTACTGTATCTATATCCATTCTGATTGTTGTAGCATCAGGAAACATTGTTTTTATCTGCTCTTCTAGTTTCTGTGTTCCAGTTCCAAAGTATCTTATGTTTTTTCCACCACATTTTGGACATACAGTAAGTGCCTTTGTCTCGTAACCACAATAGTGGCACTTTAATTTATTTTCCTTCAAATGATATGTAAGAGTTATATCACAATTCTTACATTTAGCAGTATATCCGCAATCTCTACACATTATGAAAGTAGCAAATCCTCTTCTATTTAAGAATAAAATTGTCTGCTTCTTATTTTTTAAATTTTCTTCAATCTCGTCATGTAATTTTTGACTAACCATTGTTTTATTTCCGCTTGCAAGTTCATGGCGTAAATCTACAATTTCTATATCTGGAAGACTTGCATTATTAGCCCTTTTGGTTAATTCCAGCAATTCTTTCTTTCCATTTATAGCATCGTGGTATGTTGTCATATCCGGCGTAGCACTACCCAAAACCACTGGAACACTGTGCTGTTTTCCTAAGTAGCTTGCAATCTCTTTTGCACTGTAGCGAGGACTCATCTCAGACTTATATGAATCGTCATGCTCCTCATCAATTATGATTAATCCCAGATTTTGGACCGGTGCAAAAATTGCAGACCTTGCTCCTATTACAATTTTGGCATCTCCACGCTCAATCTTTTTCCATTGGTCATATCTTTCTCCAACTGATAATTTGCTATGTAAAACCGCTATTTTTTCTTCACCAAATCTACTCAAAAATCTATCCACAGTCTGTGGAGTAAGCGAAATTTCCGGAACTAGCATAATGCTGTCTTTCCCAAGTTTCAACGCCTCTTCTATGAGTCTAATATAAATTTCTGTTTTTCCAGAACCAGTAACACCAAATAATAAAAATTCATCATATTCATTAAATTGCAAAGAAGCATTTATTTTATCAAAAGCATCTTGTTGTTCCGAATTTAACACCAAATCCTGACTCTTTTCTATAACTTTATGAATAAATGGATTTCTCTCTACTTCTTTTTCTACAATTTCAATATAACCATTCTTTTCAAGGGTTTTTAAAACAGCATTCGTTACATCTGCAAACATTTGCAAATCTGTACTTAATATTTCATTTTCAACGTTTTCAATTAAAAATTTTAAGGCTCTAATCTGTTTCTCAGATTTCAACTTTTTACTCTCTATATCTGCCTCAATTTCGTCCGCTTCTTTTGTTAAATATACAAAATTTTGTGTCTTATCATTTACTCTATTAGACATGACCTTTGCAGTTGTTCCAGGTGGCAACATTAGCTTCATACAATCTGATATATTGCAGAAATATCTATGAGCCATCCATTTTGCAAGTTCAATTTTTTCATCACTTAAATGCAACTTGCTCTCAATTTGAGCAATACTCTTTAATTTATCTAAATATTCAGAAGTCTCTTTGATTCCAACAATATAACCTTCTTCAAGCTCCTTCTTATTTCCAAAGGGCAGCAAAACTCTAGCTCCCACAATAGCCTGTGCTTCAAGCTCTTCTGGGATAATATAGTCAAATTTTCTATTCAAATTTTTAACATTGCTGTTTATAATAACTTCTGCTATCATGATTGCTCCTTTTCTTATGGTAAGATTATATAATTTTTTTATAAGATTAGCAATAATTTATTCAAAGATTGATTAAAACCCGGTATGCTGTAACATACCGGGTTTTTTAGATAATCTTTGATTATCTGTATCTTTTCAAAATTCAGTTCTTGCTCTTAAGCATTAAAATTCTACATTTTTTACTTTACTTTCATTTTCTATTATTGCTGTTATTATTTGTATTGTTTTTTCTAAGTTATTGTTTTTTAATACATAATCATATACACCAATTTTAGATTCTTCATAATCAAATCTATTTAAACGCAAGGTTATCTCTTTTGGATCTGCATTTGGTGTTCTTTGCAATAATCTTCTATGCAATTCTTCCTTTGGAACACGTAAGAATATTGTTACTATTCTTGTATCTTTTCCTAGTAGTTTTACTAAATTTTCTGTTCCATTTACGTCGATATCTTTTACTATTATTTTTCCACTTTCTAAGCGTTCATTTAATAAATGCTTTGATGTTCCATAATAATGGTCGTGGTGTACGTCATACTCGTATAAGTCACCGTTTTTTATTAATTCTTCGAATTCTTGTGTAGAAATAAAGTTATATATTTCTCCATTTACTTCGCCTTCTCTTGGTTCTCTATCTGTATAAGATGGTAAAGATGTAATATTTGTATTTCTTTTTATTAATTCTCTTTTTATTGTGTCTTTACCAGCACCAGAAACTCCTGATAATAATACTAGCATACCTTTACCTTTCCTGCATCAATCTCGTCTGCTGCTATAGAATCTGGAGCAACATCATCTGTTTTTACTAATGGTTCTGCCCCTTGTGCAATTTGTCTAGCTCTTTTTGATGTTGCAATTACTAATTCATATCTATTATCTACTTTCTCTAGTAATTCTGCAACGCTTGGTTTTATCATCATAATTCAATTACCTTCTTTCCAATTTTCTACTATTATACCACGTTTTAGTGGCTTTGTCACTTTAAAATACTAAATTTATTCTATATTTTGTATTTGCTCTCTTATGTCCTCTAGCTCAACCTTTAAATCAATTACTGCTTTTGTTATTTCTCCACTTCCTGCTTTCGAACCTATTGTGTTAGTTTCTCTATTCATCTCTTGTATCATGAAATCTAACTTTTTTCCAACAGGTCCATCACTATTTACTAATTCTTTAAATTGGACTATATGGCTATTCAAGCGAGTCAATTCTTCTTCAATTGATGTTTTATCTGCATATATTACCGCTTCTTGTGCAATTCTATTTTCATCAACAACATCAGTTTTTAGAATTTCTTTTACTCTTTTCTCTAATTTACTTACATATTCTTCGACTATGCCTTTAGAATTTTCGGCTATTTTATCAACTAAATTCTGTACTCTTTCTATTCTCACAAGTAAATCTTGTTTTATATTTTCGCCTTCTGTTTTTCTCATTTCTATTAAGCTATCCAATGCCATATTTAAACATTGTAAAGCCTCACTTGTAATTTCTTCATCATTGTCCGAATCTATCGAATTTAATATATCTGGAAGTTTTGCTATTTCAACAACACTAATATTTTCAGATAAATTATTTTCATCAGCAATTTCTTTTAACTGCTTTATGTATTCTTTTGCAATTTCCTTGTTTAAAACAACATTCTTAGATTTATTACTAAAGTCAAAAAAGCTAACTGATACTTCAACTTTTCCTCTAGTAATTCTATTGGCAATTTGTTTTCTTATTCTGTCTTCCATAAAACTTAGTCTCTTTGGAGATTTTACTGTTATATCACTATATTTATTATTTACAGTTTTTATTTCTATTATGTAGTTTTTACCGTTACTTTCTAAACTAGCTCTTCCAAAGCCTGTCATGCTTTTCATTGTTTGCAACACTCCTCCTTCAACATATAGTTTCGAGTTGTAATTATGTTTAATCTTTACTATTCTTCTGCGACAATCTCTTTAACATCACTTATTGTCTTTTTCCATTTTAATTTTTCACGTATATATATCGATATTGATTTTACAAGATAATACAATATGCCTATACAAGCTACAATATTTGCTACTGCTATAAATTTGTCTTTATGTAATATGCATGTATATAATAATACCAAAGACATTATTGCTACAAATAGCATTTCCACTCCATATAATGCTGTTTTATCATCATCTTTTCCATATGCAAACTCAAATAATATAATTGCAATTGCCAATATTGACAAACTGAATACCTTCAAATCTGTTATAAATGTTGGACCATCAATATTTAAAAAACCTATTCCAATTCCAATAAAATATAATGTTACAACAATTCCTAGAATAATATTTGCAAATACCTTTTTATATATTTTTTTCTTTTCATCTTTTGGCATTTTTTTAGCTGTTTCAATTTGTTCTTCTATTTGTTTTTCATCAATTTTTTTCTTATCTTTTTTCTTTTTAGCCGGAACTTCTTTTACTTCTTCGAATTTATCAACATTATTTAGTTGTTCATTAATTATTTGTTTAATTCTATCGTCTGTTTTTTTCGATTTTTTTACTGCCTTAGATTTTTCTACCTTGTTAGTATTTCCACTTTTAGTTGTTTTCTTAGCATTAGTCTTTTTTTCTGTAGGAGTAGTTGTTTTTGTGGTATTTGTATTTGAAGCTCCTTTTTTAGTAGTCTTACTTTTTGTTTTCGTATTAGCTTTCACTGGCTCCTCAATAGCAATTTCTTTCTTTGTATTCTTTCCAACTCTTGAGCTTGAAGTTTTTTTAGCAGTAGATGAGTTTTCTTTTGAACTTTTCTTAGTTTTAGATGTTGTAGTGCTCTTCTTAGCTCCACTTTTATGCGTTGTAGTTTTTTTTGTTTTTGGCTTTTCTTGTTTTTCAGAATTTCCTGCTACTTTGCTTTCACTAACAGTATCTTCATTTATTTTTTCTATATTACTATTTTTCTCTATATTATTTTCTGCCATTTTCAAAATCCTCCACATAACAATTATACCAAATTTGGTATTTATATTTCAAGGTAAAAAGAACTTTATTTAATATATTTTTTAGTATATATTTAATAGACTCTGCTATGCAAAGTCTACTAAATAATTTCAGTATTAATTTTCTTAAGAATTATATTCTAATTCATAAATTATATTTCCAGCCATAACCACTCCAGCAGTTTCTGTTCTTAGAATTCTTTTTCCTAGCGAAACAAATTTAGCGTTTTTTTCTGCTAACATTACTAATTCTTTTTCAGATATTCCTCCTTCTGGGCCAATAACTATAGCAATATTATATTGTTGTTCACTAGAGTTATTGCTTTTTATCTTTCTTTCTAGTTTTTGTAATTCAGTTTTTAGCATATTATGTTCTTCATTCTCATATGCAACTAACACTGCATCAAATTCTGTTGTATCTATATCTTTTAGCTTAGTTATATTTCCTATTTGCGGAATAATATCCCTCATAGATTGTTTTGCTGCAATCTCTGCTATTTTCTGCCATCTTTCAAGTTTTTTACTTGCAATTTTTTCATCAAGTTTTACAACAGTTCTCTCCATAATTACTGGAACTATACTTTTTATTCCAACTTCTGTATTTTTTTGAATTATTAATTCCATTTTTTCAAACTTTGGAATTCCTTGGAATAATGTTATATGCACATTTGATTCAGTTGTCGCATTTATTTTATCTTTAATTTTACATTCGACTTCATTTTTAGAATAATTAACAATTTCAGCATTATAATTATCACCTGTGTCTTGATTGCAAATTTGTACTTTGTCTGTTTTTTTCATTCTCAATACATTTATTATATGGTTTACATCGTCACCAATTATTACGATATCATTATTATTTATTTGCTCTGTTTTTACAAAAAATTTAGACATGTTATTTACCTCAATTCAATTTTATGTTTACATTATAGCAAACTTTGGAGTTTTTAGCAACATCAATATTTCCACCTACTACACTATGCAACCTTCACAGTCGCACCACACTAATCTTGACAAGGACTTTCTAATTTTTTACAAAATTAGAAAGTCCTAGCCAGACGCACAGAGCTCGGCAGGGAATCATCAAGGGAGTAAGTAATCTTGCCTAGTCTGAAGTCAACAAGGTATCCGCTGCTTCTAATTGGAGAGGACGACCAATAATATTTTGCTTTTACTCCATATCCACTATAGTTAGAAGTTGTTATGCCTAATTGTCCTCCAAATGCTGCCCATTCATTTACTGTTGGAACACTCCATTCTCCTGAGGTTATTCCTTTAGCCTTCTCAAATGTATATTGTGCACTATTATTATAATCACTTAGTGCCATTACATAAAACCTTGCATTGCCTGAACCTGTTGCAGTCAAAACATCTTTTGTTCCAAATGGTCCTTTATAATTGATTTGACTTATATAATAGCTCTTAGTACTAGATACGGTAGAAATCGTGTATGAGCGATATAGTCCTGTTCCCCAAGTTCCACTTCCTCCTTTTTTGAAGTCCTCAAATATTATTCCGTCTGGTGTTCCATCTCCATCTGTATCTGCATAATAACCTACTCCCGAATCTCCTGTAAATGTTGGATTTTGTACGGTTACAGAGTACGTCGCTGTTTTTTCATTATAGTTTGTACTTGCTGCACTCTTTACAGTTATTGTGGCTGTTCCGGCCGCAACCGATTTTACTGTTACCGTACTTCCACTTATGCTTACAGTTGCCACACTTGTGTTGCTTGAAGATACACTTAAAGTTTCTGTATTTCCGCTTACTGTAAATGTTGTGCTATTCGGATAATTAATTGTGCAATTTGTTTCTGATAATGTTAAGTTTCCTTCTGCTTTTTCTATTTTTGCTATTACTGTTATGATTTTTGTTTCATAATTTTCTTTACTTGCCCTTATCTTTATAGAAAATGTTCCAGCATTTATTATTGTTGGAATTTTTGTAGAGTAATTTGTTCCATCTGTAGAATATGCTAGTATTGCATCTGTTGGTTCTGCCCTCACATTTGTAATTGTTTCATGTTCGCTGCCATCATATATTCCTTCATATGGAGTTACACTTATTTTTATCGTTTTATTTTCGTTATTATTGTTATCGTTATTTGAAGAATTTGTTTTATTTTCTGTTGTTACACTGTAGCCGTTTTTCCACACTTTTAACGTTCCATCTGTGTTTTTCTCTACTTTATCTATTCTTCCAAATAAAACTTTATCCTTCAAAAAGTCTTCTAATGTTTCATAGTCGTTAGTCAAATAAAATTCCATTATTGCTCTGTTAATTATTTCTTTCGCTTCGCTTTCTTTCGCTAACTCTGCAGAATTTTGTGCTTTTTTTATTATTCCATTATCACCAACAACTGTATTTATACTTACTCCTGCAAGGATTAACAAGACAACGATTGTTACAGCTAACGTAATTAATGTAATTCCTCTTGTTTCTTTTGTTTTCATATTATTTTTTTCCTTTCCATTATCGCATTAAGTTAGATACTTAATGATAATGGTTAGGAATACAAAAAGCTTATATTTCACTTATTTCAAACAATCTCTAGTTTTATTTTTTACTTATTGCAACTAAATTTTTATTATATATTTTTTTATAAAAAGCTTGATTTTTATAATCGTTTTGATATAATTAAAACATAAAAAATAGTCATTAAGTATCTAACTTTAGTACTTTCATGACTATCTTTTCTTTTTTTACACTTTAAAAACTTTACGTTTGCATCATTCAATACACATACTTCAAGCCTATCAAAACTATTTTCCTTATTTAAAAAGCCATTTTGTTACACTTGAATCCTTGGTTCCAGTAAAGTCATCAGATAAAAGTTCCACTTTGAGGATACATGTATGTTTCTTCATATGAAGATAGTTTCAATCCTTTAGATATATCTATTCCTTCATACGTTATATCAACATCTCCATTTTCTTTATCTTTTATTAAAAATTTGTATTTGTCATTAATTATAATTTCTGCATTTTTATCATCTATTTTTTCTTTTGAGCTTAAATCGAAATTTTTATTTCCATTACTTATTTGAGTTAAATAATTTTCTAAATTTACTGTTTTACTTTCAACCTGAATATCTACCTTTTCAAGTTCCAATGCTTCTTTTATTCCTGCTATTGTTTGTACTTTCTGTGTGCTTTTTGCTCTATCAAACAGACTATCATTTCCAATTATTAAACTAGTACTTACTCCAGCTAATATTAATAAAATCACAATTGTAACAGCTAGTGTTACTAGCGTTATTCCTTTTATTTCTTTTGTTCTCACTATTCTTTCATCCTCCTAGTTCATCATTAAGTAACTTACTTAAATACTATAAGATTCAATAAAAAATGAAATCTGTTTAATATATTTAACAAATTTCATTTTAATTATCCTTTTTACTTTTTCACTGCTTCAGTTTATAATCTCAGTGTTTGATTTATTAGAATTTTGTATATTAAAAAGTTCTGCATAAGCGAATTGGGATTTTACTACTAGTTATCATTGTAAAAATCTTATATTTCCTAAAATTAATATACCATGACGTGTCAGAATAATTTACAGTTGAAGTCCAATAATATGAACTTAAGCCATATGTACTATAATTAGATTCTGTTATTTCAAGTTTTCCTGCAAACGCTGCCCATTCATTCTTGCTCGGCAGGCTCCATTTTTCTTTTGTTATTCCTTTTGCATTTGCAAATGTATATGTAGTGCCATTATTATAATCGTTTAATGTCATAACATAAAATCTATCGTTTTTCAAATTCGTACCACTTTCACTAATTACATCTTTTTTCCCAAACGGTCCTTCGTAATTCAATTGGCTTATATAATATTCCTTCGTATCACTCACAGTTGATACAACATATTTTCCGTTATTAGACAAAGATCCCCATGTTCCGCTTCCACCTTTTTTTAAGTCTTCAAATATTATTCCATCAGGAGTTCCATCTCCATCTGTATCTGCATAATAACCTACTCCTGAATCTTCTGTAAAAGTTTTCACCTCTACTTGTGCAGTACATGTAGTCATTTGCGTTTTATAACCTATTTTACTTGCTCTTACATAAACAAGTATTGTAGTAGCCTCAGTTATTGTAGGCATTATAGTACTATATGTATTGCCATCTTGAGAATACTCTATCTTAGCATCACTTGGATCTACTGTTACATTTATAATCATATTATGTGCTTGTCCATCATATTTTCCACTATATGCTGTAGCACTTAAGTTTATTGTTCCATTTTTTACTGTTGCTGTATATGTCACGGATTTTTCCTTATAATTTGCATTTGAGGCACTTGTTACTGTTATTATCGCTGTTCCTTCTGTTGTTCCTGGTATCACAGTTATGTTTTTTTCTTCTATTTTGGCTATCGCAATATTTGTATTTGAAGATTTTACGCTTATTGTTCCACTATTTTTTGTTACACTAAATGTTCCACTAACTGGGTATGTATATTCTCCACTATACTCCGATAATGTTAGTTCTCCTTCCTGTTTATCTTTGTTATCATCTTCTTTTGAGCCATTGCTGGTTTTATCTTTTACCGTTAAAGTATAATTATTTTTTGATACAGTTAGTGTTCCATCTCCATTAACTATTACACTATCTATTCGGTCCGGAACTTTTGTCTGTAAAAACTCTTCTAATGTTTCTCCACTATTTACTAAATCATACTCCAAAATAACTCTATTCATTATTTCCTTTGCTTCAATTTCTTCTGTTAATTTCGATGATTCCTGTGCCTTTTTTATTATTCCATTGTCTCCTACAACGGCATTAATACTTATTCCTGCTAGTATTAATAATACAACAATTGTTATAACTAATGATATTAATGTTATTCCTTTTTTCCCTTTTGATACTATTTTTTCTCCTGTTTTCTTTTGCATTTTACTTCTTCCCTTCCATCATTAAGTTAAGTACTTAATGATAATAGTTAGAAGCTTGAATCTTCTATATATAGTCATTTTCCACATTTTTTTATTTTTCCTGTATATTATTTTTTTGCTATTTTCTATCTTAGAGAATTTGAAAAAAACTCTTGATTTTTCAAGTTCTTCTGATATAATAAAAACATAAAAATTAGTCATTAAGTACTTAACTTTAGTACTTTTAATGACTATCTTTTTTTATTATGCAATTTTTACAGTTGTCTTACACTGTGTACTTTATGTATTTAATATTAAAATTTTCGCCCAAAAAGGGGCGTCCCTATTGGGCGAAATTTTTATTGTTTTTTTATTTTTGGTTTTGCAATTAAAGATGCCAAATATCCGAAGAATATTGCTGCTGCTATTCCTCCAGCATTTGCTTTTACTCCGCCGATGAACGCACCTAATAAACCTACTTCTTTTACAGATTCTAAGGCTCCTTTTGCTAGGTTTGCTCCAAATCCTGTAAGGGGAACTGTTGCACCGGCTCCGGCAAAGTCAATTAAATATTTATATAATCCGAGTCCTCCTAATATTGCACCAACTGTAACAAATATTACGAGTATTCTGGCAGGTGTTAGCTTTGTTTTGTCTAATAAAATTTGACCTATTATACATATTCCTCCACCTGTAACAAAACATCTTAGTAATTGCATCCAATCTATACTTTGAATAAATTCCATAAGTCATCCTTTCTACATTTCTACAATTAATTTTATAATACCTTACATTTCAATAGAAATTGCATGTGCTATTCCCGGTATTGTTTCTCCCTGTTGCATACTAGTCGAGTTCATCAATGCACCTGTTGCAATTAGAAGAATTCGTTTTAATTTTCCTTCTTTTAGCTGTTTGAAGAAATATCCTGAAAATAATGTTGCAATACATGCACATCCACTTCCTCCCGAATGTGTATCTTGTTTTTCTTTGTCAAACATTAGCACTCCACAATCGTTATAGTTAGCCTTTATATTATAGCCTTTACTCTGAGCCATTTCTTGTACTATTTCTTTTCCAATATAGCCTAAGTCTCCTGAAATTATTGCATCATAATAGCTTGGCTTTCTTCCTGTATCTTGAAAGTGAACCATTAGTGTATCTAATGCTGCTGGAGCCATCGCAGCTCCCATATTATTCGCATCTTTTATTCCCATATCTACTATCTTACCAGGTGTAATGTTTGTTATACGAGGTCCTTCTCCGCTATTGCTTAATATTGCAGCTCCCGCTCCAGTTACAGTCCATTGTGCTGTTGGTGGTCTTTGAGTTCCGAGTTCTAGTGGGAACCTAAATTGTTTTTCTGCACTACAAAAGTGGCTTGAAGTCGCACATATTACATTATTTGCAGCTCCACCTTCTATAAATACTGACCCCAAGCACATGCTTTCCACAAAAGTTGAACATGCTCCAAACACTCCAAAGAAAGGTACATTTGTGTCTCTTAATCCAAAGTCCGAAGAAATACATTGGTTTAGTAAATCTCCAGCAAAACAATAGTCTATATCTGTATTTGCTAAACCAGATTTTGAAACTGCCAAATTTACGGTTTCTTTTATTATTTTACTTTCCGCTTTCTCCCATGACTTTTCTCCCCAGAACTCATCTTCCAAGCACTTATCAAAATAGCTTGCCATTGGGCCATTAGCTTCTTTTGGTCCAACAATCGAAGCAGTTTGTAATATTATTGGCGGATTATCGAAACATACAGTTTGTTTTCCAATTTTATGCATATAAAAATCTCCTTTACTTATAAAACTTCTCTTTAATTGAACATAAAAAATCCATTAGATAAATATTGCTGCTATAATTCCAATTATTACTGAAGTTGATATACCAAATACTAAAACCGGTCCTGCAACAGTAAACATTTTGCCACCAACTCCCATAACATATCCTTCGGACTTATATTCTATAGATGGAGAAACGATTGAGTTAGCAAACCCTGTTATTGGTACTAATGAACCAGCACCAGCGAATTTTCCAATTCTGTTAAACACATTTAATGCCGTTAAAATAGCAGAAATTGCGATTAACGAAATCGATACTACAGTCGATGCCATAGTATTATCCATTCCTTTAAACATACAAAAGTCTAATATAATTTGTCCGATTGAGCAAATTAATCCTCCAACCCAAAAGGCATTAAAACAATCCTTTAATATCGGGGAATTTGGTGACTTTTGTTTTACATACTCGTTGTATTCTTTATTTGTATTGATCTGTTCCATTCTATTTTCCTCCTTTCGATTGAAAATAATTACAATTTTTTATTTTCTATCCCTATCAATCATAAACGTTAAATCAATATCCACGTAATATTCGGTTATTTTATCACCATTGATTTTTGCTTTTTGATTTACGACAGTAACACCAGTCAAGTAATCTATAGTCTTAGATGCTTCGGCTATTGTTTGTACAATTGCATCTTTCCATGAAACTTTAGATGTGCCTGTTACCATTATATGTTTTTCCATAAGCTTCCCTCCAATTTTTTATTCATAGTCTAGCTTTTCCAGAAACAAAAAAATTATGCGAAAATAATGACAATTTTCGCATAATTTAAAAAGAATATGTTAATTTCGTTTTAATTTTGATTTCACATTTCGCTATAGCGAATATATGAATTAGATTTCTAGATTGAATAATAAGTTAGTTCTTATATACTCACTAGCACATACCTTAATTTTTCTATACTTTTAATATTTTTTCTACTTCTTTTTCGGTTAATTCTACAGCTTGAGCTATCTGTTCTATAGATAAATTCATATTTTTCAAAGCCTTCACAATTTTTTCTTTTGTTGTTTTTTCTCCTTCTCTCCTTCCTTCTCGCCTTCCTTCTTCTCTTCCACGTGCTTCTCCATCTTTTTCTCCGAGTTCTCTATTCGTTTTCATCTCTACGTTGTATCTCATAATGCTCCACTCACGTTCTTCATACTTTGCAACTTCCTCTGGATCTTTGCTTAATTTATTTAGTTCTTCTACTGTTTTATTTATTTCTTCATTTTCTTTTGCCGACATTTTTACCTTCTCCTCCTCACTTCCATCTATCAACCACAGCCATTGCTCTAGCTTCGTATTGCATTCTGGATTTTTTTGTTTAAATTTGGGTAATTCTATAAAGTGCATTTCAAATGTATTTGTTGCTTCTTCCTCTTCTTCATTATAGCCCATATCAACAAATTCTATAGGGTTTGTGTGTTCATATTTCATTCTTGCTATTGAATGATATGCATTTCTCTCTAAATAATTATATTTCAATATGTTTATTGTTATTATCTTTTTGAGTTCTTTGTAATTTTGCTTAGCTTTTAATTGTTCTGCTGCAAGTTTTGATAGATATGTACTAGACCTTTCTTTTATATTATGTTCATTCGAAACTTGCATTTCTACATCTACCACTCTTTCATTATCTATATCCAATTTTAAATCTAATATTCCAAGTTTTTCGTCTGCCATATTTGGCGTTAACTCTGGATTTTTCACTTCCACTTTATTTATATGTATATTTAAAATTGCTTCTAAAAAATCCTTCAACATTGAATTGTTTTCTTCTCTTGCAAATATTCTTTTAAAAACATAATCTGATGTTAGTGGTAACCTTGTTATCTTTGTATCTTTTGTTCCAATATTATTTTCTTTTAAATCGTTCATTGACTTCCTTTCCATTTTACCATTCTATTTGTTATTTTTCAACTAATAAGTAAAATTTTCTTATATTTTACACTTATACTTTTATCTGGAAGCTCTCAATATAATATTTTTCTTTGGATTCGAGTTTTTTTAATTTAAATTTTTACCTTTCGCTATAGCGAATACAGAAATTAAATTCTTAGATTTAATAATAATTTGATAAAATTGTTTAGAATTCTAATAATTAACGTTAATACTTTTATAGATTTTCACCTATTTAAAGTATTTGAATTATATACCTAAAAATACAAAAAAACAAGCAAAATCATGTATCAAATTACGACACATTTTTTGCTTATTTTGGTTGGTTTTATTTCAATATTCTCAATGAATTTAATACTGTTATTAGTGTTGCTCCAACGTCAGCAAATACTGCTTCCCACATGTTTGCAACTCCGAATACGCTTAGTACTAGTACTATTATTTTTACTCCTATAGAGAATATTAAGTTTTGTTTTATTATTTTACTTGTTTTCTTTGAAATATCTATTGCACAGTCAATTCTGTCTATCGAGTCTGTCATTACAACAATGTCTGATGCTTCTATTGCAGAACCAGAGCCAACTCCTCCCATTGATATTCCAACATCTGCTCTTGCAAGTACTGGTGAATCGTTTATTCCATCTCCAACAAATGCAACTTTTCCGTTTGTACCTTTATATTTTTCTAATTCTTTTTCAAGTTCAGAATATTTTTGGTCTGGCAACATTTCTGCTTCAAATTCACTTATTCCAAGTTCTTCGGCAATTTGTTTCGCCGCTTTTTTGTTGTCTCCAGTAAACATTTTAGTAACTATTCCTCTAGAATTTAGAGCTTGTATAGCCTCTTTTGTACCATGCTTTGCTTCGTCTTTTAGTAGAATTGCACCTACTAATTCATCATCAATTTTTAAATAAATTTTTGTACTTTCTGCAACTTCATCTTCTTTTCCAACTAAAGATGAATTTCCTGCTAAGACTGTTTTTCCATCAATGTTGTATTTTATTCCCTTACCAGTTATCTCTTCATAATTTTCTACTTTTTTAGTTTCAACATTTTTTGCATTTCTTACTATAGATTTTGCAATTGGATGATTAGAATAGCTTTCGCCCCATACAACATATTTTAGTACATCGTTTTCCACATATTTATCACTGTAAACTTCAATTTTAGAAATTCCAAATTGACCTTTTGTAAGTGTGCCGGTCTTATCAAAAACAATTTCTTTTACGTCTTTTAATTCGTCTAAGTAGTCGCTTCCTTTTATCAAAATTCCTTCCTTAGATGATTTACCAATTCCAGAGAAATAGCATAATGGAACAGATATCGCAATCGCACATGGGCAAGATATTACCAAGAAAATTAATGCCCTATATATTGAACCATTTTCTCCACCATATGTTACATTAGATATTAATGGCAAGAATATTCCCACTAATATTGCAATTCCAATAACAATTGGTGTGTAAATTTTAGCTGCTTTATTAACAAAAGTTTCTGTCTTTGCCTTTTTATCAGTAGCATTCTCAACAAGCTCTAAAATCTTGCTAACAGTACTGTTTTCATACTTTTCTGTAACTTTTATTTCTAGTAAACCTTCTAATACAATACTTCCTGACAAAACAATATCATTTTCATCAACATCTTGTGGTTTAGATTCACCAGTCAAAGAAGCTGTATTTAAACTTGCAGTACCTTTTACAACAACACCATCAAGTGGAATTTTCTCTCCTTGTTTTGCAACAACAATATCACCAACTTTTACTTCTGATGGCTCGACTATTTCAATTTCATCACCTTTTTTTAGGTTAGCATATTCAGGCTTGATATCCATTAAATCTGATATGGATTTTCTAGTTTTATTAATAGCCTTCTCTTCTAGAATTTTACCAATTTCATAAAGAATAATAACCATTAATCCTTCAGAAGATTTTCCTACCAGATATGCTCCTATACACGAGATTGTGATAAGCAAATTCTCGTTAATTGTCTTACTCTTAAATAATAACTTCACTGCATTTTTTACTGTTTTAAATAACAAAACAGCATAGCCTAAAACTATAAATATAGTAGATGCTACTTTTGGCATTGGAATATATAATCCAACCCCAGCAACAATTGCACCAATTACAAGTCTTAAAATATGAATCCATAACTTCTTTCTATTTTCTTTTTGAGCCTTCTCATTTTTTAAGTCTTTACTCTTACTATTAACCTCAAGTAGCTCAACCTCTGGCTCAATACTCTGTACAATCTTCTCAATCCCTTCCTTAGAAAGAGTATCTGTTTCATATGTTAATTTCATCTTTGCAAAATTTACATTTGCATTTTTTATTTCAGAATTTTTGTTTAACCCTTCTTGTATTTCATTTGCACAAGCGGCACAATCCAGTCCTGCAATTTCATACTCATACTTTTTCATACTGTCTCCTTTCGCCCATTAGGGACGCCCCTTTTCTTGGCAATTAACTTTCTTCTATGTGTTCTTTTCCAATCTCATAAATTTTTCTAACATGATCATCATCTAAGCTATAATAAACCGCTTTACCATCTTTTCTTCCTTTAACAAGTTTTGCTTGTTTCAAGACTCTTAATTGATGCGAAATAGCCGATGGTGTAGAATTTGTAATTGCCGCAATCTCTGATACATTTAGCTCTTCTTCTAATAATGCTGCAATTATTTTCATTCTTGTAGAATCTCCAAAAACCTTAAAATTCTCCGCTATATCAAATAATAAATCTTCATCTGGAAAATTACTTTTTATTTTATTTACCTTTTCAACATTGATGCTAATTTGTTCAACATTTTCTTCCATATAACTTCCTTTCTTGCTCTCTCGTTCTATATATAAAGCATATAAATTTTTTTGTTGTTTTTTCATTTGAATGATTGTTCATATATTCATTATATGTATAAGGATATAAAATGTCAATATAAATTTAAGAAAATCTTATAAAACTTTCAAACATATAAAATAAAATTAGCCAGACATGTCTGACTAATTCCATTTTTATTATTATTTTATTATTTTTTTGACTTCTTCAGTGCTTAATTCCACAATCTCTGCAATTTTTTCAATTGGTGTATCTAAAGAATGTAGTTTTTTTACAATCTCTATTTCTCTATCTTTTCTACCACGTTTTTCACCAATCTTCACTCCACGTGCTTCTCCCTCTTTTTCGCCTATTTCTCTATTTGTTTCCATTTCTACATTGTATCTCATAATACTCCACTCACGTTCTTCATATTTAGCTATTTCATCTGGATCTTTGCTTAATTTATTTAGTTCTTTTACTGTTTTATTTATTTCTTCATTCTCTTTTGCCGACATTTCTACTTTCTCCTCCTTACTTCCATCTATCAACCATAGCCATTGTTCTAGCTTTGTATTGCAGTCTGGATTTTTTTGTTTAAATTTTGGTAATTCTATATTACATTTCTTTCCATTTTACCATTCTATTCATTAATTTTCAACCGATAAGTAAAATTTCATTGTATTCTCTCTCATATTTTTTCTGGAAGTTCCCCATGCAATATTTTTCTTTGGATTCTGGTTGTTTTAATTTGGATTTTTGCCTTTCGCTATAGCGAAAGCAGAAATTAAATTCTTAGATTTAATAATAATTTGATAAAATTTTTTAGAATTCTAATATATTAACGTTAATCCTTAAATAGATGCTTATCTATTGTAAGTTCATTAATTATATATCTCAAAACATAGAAAAACAAGCAAAATCGTGCAACAAATTATTACACATTTGCCTGTTTTTCAATATTTTTTTCAGCCACCTTTCGCTATAGCGAAAGGTAACTTCTTTTTTTAGTTCCACTGTGTGGAACTTCCTTTTTTATTTTCAATTATAATTCTATTGTCTTTCATTTTCTTTTTTATTTCATCACTTCTATATGATTTTATACGATATTCATTCTTTCCATCAAATCTAATTGTTACAGATTTTGTATAATCGGTATTGCTCATCTCACGCATTTCATCTATTATAAGACTCGCTTTAGTCTCTTTCATAGTCTCGAATGTAGTCATAAATCCGATGCCAGTACCTCCAGAATCTTTGTGTGTAGTTGCAGGTTTCAAACCTAAATTTAGTAATGTATCAATTTTGAACTCTATACCTGTATCAAATACACAAAACTCATAAACTCCGTTGTTCTCTCCCAGCACCGCTAATATACTCTTGAAAGTATTATTGCTAAAATCAATTGCAATAATCGCATCTCTAAATGGTCACCAATCAAAGTAACTAATCTACTTTGTGGGATTTTGTTATTTATCATATGATAAATATTTCCATTAATTTTTAGATTAAATTGAATTTTCTTGCTATCGCACTCTGACTGCATATACTTAAACATATCATCAATTTCAACTATTCCTGTAGTTGGTAATTTATCTAAAGTTTTAATCTCCTGAGCTTTATCTGTGTACTCTTTTGTTAAATCGTTTATTTGTTTAGAGAGATCTAACTCATCTGCTATTTCGGTATTCATACTCGTTATTTCTTCAACTTTATGTATCAAAGCCTTCTGTCTGTTGTAAAATTCATGATTTAACTTGCTAATCTTATACTTTTCATCAGATAGAGATTTTATTTGAGCATCCTTCAAAGCAATTTCAGATTTATAATCTTCAATGTTCTTAGCTAAAAGCTTTTGTTTATAATATAACGTAAGAGTTTTTTGAATCATGATTATCATTATAATTACTGATAATATTAAAACAACAAATGAATTTGTAATTATATATTGCGGTGCACTTCCATAAATACAATACGCAAATATAACAAGAGCACTTATATTAAGCACTATTATTTCAAAATAATCATTATCCATTTTGTTCTTTAAAAACTCTACTCCGTACCTGACCCTTCTTGTTCTGAAAATCACTGTTAACATAACGGTTTCAATTAATAATGTAATAATTAAATCTATTGTTTGATATTTAGTATTTAATAAAATTTTTGGAAGAAGTTCTATAAAAAGTGAAATGCAATACAATGTGTACACAAGTGCATTAGCAAGTAAATTACTCACAATAATCGATTTTTTCTTATCTCTTTGAAAACACTTCTGAATTATAGTTTGTCCAATATATGATAGTAGCACCTTTAGGAAAATATTATCATTTAAATATTGTTTTGTACATATATACAGTACAGAAGCTAAAAAGCTTTCTATAATAATCTTTATTTTACTTTTTTCTTCATTGTTTATTCTAAAAAACACTGTATAGATAAATATATTAGTTATAAAAATTTTTATTATCCCGTCTATGTAATCTGTATTCATTTTTCTTCATCCTTATAATTTTATTTTTATAACATTATACCTAAAAAATAAGATGTAATCAATACTTTTTACTGATCACATCTTTATTAATTTTATCCCAAATTCATCATATGTCTAATCCATTCCATTATTTCTTCCCAAGTCATCTTGCGTTCACCACCTATCTTTTTATTTATTACAATAAAAAGATACCACTCGAGTGCCTTGATACGAGTGGTTTTTAGGGGCGAACATCATGTGTAAATTTTGAAATTCTATAACATTTTATACAATTTCATTCGCACAAAATTTTCACTTTTTTCTTAAATTCTATGGATTTTTTTACCAATAGATAAAACTTAATCTAAAAAAGAGTGTAATTTTTATATAAATTCCTTATTGGAACACACACTTTTTTCAGTGTCAACTCCACTTTGTACATTATATAAAAACTCACTCTTTTTTTTAGATCTCTTTCTTTATTTTATCTACATAATAGTAAATGAATTCTACAGGTGTTGGTACACCAGTATTATAATTTATGTGTGCTGTATAAATTTTCTCTAAATCTTCAATAGCAGTTACTCTCCATGCACGCACTATCGCATTTTGCATAGCTCTATTTATAGTACTTGTAGGTCTTTTATGTTTTGATAACAAGTATTGATTTATAGAAACCTGACTATTCTCTCCTTCCTCAGATAACAAATATGTTATTGCATCAAATAAATATTTTCTGCCCTGCAAGTGTGATGCTATACCTATTAAATCTAATTCGTAATTTACCTTTTCCGCTATTAGTTTTTCTTGTTTTGCCTTTTCTTCTTCTATTTCTTTTATATCTGTAGATGCTGTATTTGTATAATTGTTAAGTAATAGTAACGTGTTTATTACATTTTCCACATTATAGTTTTCTTGCTTCTTATAGAAAATGAAGTCAACTTTATTTTGATGTAAATAATCATATACTGAATCTGAATATACATTTGTTGTTACAACAATTTTTGGAATTTTACTTAGCTTCGTAATTTTAAGCTTTTCTAAAAACTCAAATCCATTTCCAGTACCTGAATTTAGCTCTAAGTCTAAGATTACTCCATCAATATCATTTTCCTTTAGACATTTAATGCCTTCTTCTGTTGAGTTTGTTATCTTCACAAATGTTACATCATTCATTTTCTCGGCTAATTTTTTAAATTTATCTTGTTCCTTCTTTTCATCTTCAATTAATATCAATTTCATTTCTACATCACCTTCTACTTCTTATTTTCGACATATTCTATCATATATTGTCATGTTTTACCACATCTTCTATCTGCTTTTTGTCATCTATTTTTAATTTTTTCAAACTAAAATCTATTAAAATAGAGAAAGAAAGGATGTTTTATTATGTTAAGAAAAGAAATAGGATTAAGAATAAAAAATATACGTTTAAATATGAATATGACGAAGCAGAAAATGGCAGATTTGCTCGGTATTTCTGGACAATATCTTGGCATGATTGAACGTGGTGAAGGCACCCTGTCTGTTGATAAATTGAAGATACTTTGTGATATGACTGGTTTATCTGCTGATTATATTCTATTTGGTAAAGATTTTAATTCTACTCTAAACCTTTCTAAAAAACTTTCAGGTTATTCTGATGAAGAAATAAAACTTGGTTGTGCAACGCTTGAAAATTTAGCCTTGTTTCTTAAACATATAGATTAATAATTAGCCTATAAATTTGAATTAACATTATTTCAAATTTATAGGCTTTATTAAAATTAGTTTTCTGATATAAACTTATAAATATTATTTCAAATATTTTATTTCAAACATTGTTCCTTTTCCATCTTCCGACTCAACTTTGATATATCCGTTTGCTTTTTCTATTATTGTTTTTGCGAGCGAAAGTCCAATACCAATACTATTTTCAGAACTATTTTTTGATTTATAAAATCTTTCAAATATATGATTTATGTCTTTCTTACTTATTCCTTCTCCTTCATCTTTAATCTGTATTTTTACAAACACACTCGTATTTTCCACATTTATATAAATGTTAGAATTATCACTACTATGTTCCACAGCATTTTTTATTATGTTTGTAATTGCTTCTAATTGCCAATTGTAGTCAGCATTTATTGTAGCCGCTTCGTCTATATTAGAAATTATTTTTATATTTTTTACATCTAATATTATTGCTAAATTTGATACGGCTTTATCTATTAAGTTCCTTACATTTATTTCTTCATTTTTCATTACAATAGCTCCTGCATCAAATTTTGCAAGTTTCAGTAATGAGACTACCAAAGAAGAAATCCAGTCAACCTGTTTACTTATTTCTTTTATGAACTCTACTCTAGTTTTACTATCCATGTTTGGATTGTCTTCTATATTATCTAGCATTATTCTCATTGATGTAATTGGCGTTTTTATTTGGTGTGATATATTTGCCAAAGAATTACTTAGGCTCACTTTTTCTTTTTCACTATTTTCGGCTGTTTCTCTTAATAATATTGTAGTTTTATACAATTCATTTCTTAACCTTGATATTTCATCTTCTCCGTTTTCTTCTATTTTTAGCTTGTAGTTGCCTCTGTTTACTTCATTTAAATATCGATTTACTTCTCTTATTCTGATTTCTTTTTTATTATTGTAATATATTACAATTAATATAATTACAATTCCAAATATCGAAATATATAATATGTTTATTTTTCTGTCTACATTTTTTTCATCTTCTAATTTTTTTATATAATTTTCATTATCTAAATAACCATATTTTTTTAATATATTTTTGTTATTTTTAGTGTTTCTTAATATATTCAATATTTCTTCTTCTCTTACATCTGGATATTTTTCTATTACTGTATCAACTATATTCGATATTGCTGAATTTACTATATATTCATATTTTTCATTCTGCTTTTCTGAAATATAACAATATCCCAATATTGCAACAATTACTAAACATGCTCCGCATATTGCAATTTTAACTTTTTCCATTTATTCTCACTCCCTGCTTACTTTTCAACTCTGTACCCAATTCCTTTAATAGTTTTAATTACATCATTTTCTCCGAGTTTTGCTCTTATTCTTTTTACATAAACAGTAAGCGTATTATCGTTTACAAAGTTTCCTGCCACATCCCAGATTTTATCTAAAATATTCTCTCTTGTTACAGTCTTTCCCATATTAGAGAACAACAGTACTAAAATTTTGTATTCGAGCGCTGTAAACACAATTTCTTCCTGTCCTACATATACTCTGGATGCATCTAAATCTATTATTACATTTCCTGCCTGTAGTTTATTGCTTTCTTCTTTTCCATATCTTCTTAAAATATTATTTATTCTTGATATTAACTCTCGTGGTCTAAAAGGTTTTACGACATAATCGTCTGCTCCTAAATCAAACCCATTTACAACATCTTGTTCTTCGTCTTTTGCTGTTAAAAATAATATCGGAGTCGTCATATTTTTCTTAATATCTCTGCACAACTCAAAACCACTTCCATCTGGAAGCATTACATCTAATATTATTAGGTTAAACTCACTTTTGACAAGCTTGTCCTTAGCAGTCTTTACATCACTTGCAAGTTCTACTACAAATTTTTCTTGCTCTAATGAATATTTTAGCCCTTTCTGAATAGCCTCATTGTCTTCTACCAATAAAATTTTTTTCATTCATTTCCCCTTTTATAAATTTTAAGAAATAACTTATATTAAAATATAAATTATTTCTCTACTATTAATAATACGTATTTCTATTATATTTGCTCATTTGCAGATAATTTGCATATATTCCTGTTGTTGATATTGTGATAAATTTTATTGCATATATATCACAATAAACTAAACTATCATTTTCAAATGAACGAAGCAAAATATAGCTTGCTCCAACATCTTCTAGTACACCAATTCTATCAACTAAATTATTTGTTCCAATTAAAAATTCAACACGCATCAATTTTCCTATTTGTTCACGTAAAAATGCCGGTGTATATATTGGATTTTTCAAGGTTTCTGGCCAATTATCTTGCTGGTTTGGATTTAGCAACTGTCTATTTTCTATTTCTTTATTTTCCATTTACCATTCCTCCATCAAGGTACTTTTGTCAGTTGAAAAAGATTGAATCCACATAATCTTTCAACAATACCTCTTTTTAAGTGTTATTATATAGAGGTGTTGGCTTGTAAAAGCAATGTTTGCCTAGCCTTGTATGCAAACTTCCTGAACCATTTGCTGGGAAAGTGCTTCCACACGTTGGTCTAAATGGATTTAAGTACCACAAACAGTTATCTATCTCATTTAGCCTGTTACCTGATAATGCCCAATCTGCAATGTTATAATGCACATCTGTCGGAGTCATGTTGTATATGTTTTGACTGTTATAGCTTCCACGTATAGTTTCTCTTGCACAGTCAAATTGTCCTTGTTGAAATAATATGTTTCTAATATTTCCCCCCTGCGAAATTCTTGCATATTCGCCGTTTGGGACATTTACTCTATTCATTATAACACTTGCCACGGCCTTCATTCCATTGTCTCCTTCACCGCCAGCTTCACATTGTATCATTCTTGCAATTAATTCTCTTTCCGAATACGCCATAAGTTTTACACCTCTTTTATATTATATGTGAATGTAAAGCTTATGTTCATTACTTTTCGCTTTTCTCTGTTAAAACTTCCGTTTCTTGCATTTGCTTTTTTTCAATTCTTTTCTCTCTAAATGTGCTTATCATAACAATTATCGCACTTATTATAATAAATAAATAGAAATTTGCGCCTCTTGTTAGAAGCATTGCGCTGCTAATTATTGTCTCTGGAAATACGTTTTTAAATATTCCTAAAAATCCACCCTCGCTTACTCCAACAGCCCCAGGCGATGGAATTCCGGACACTGTAGCATATAGCACTGCTTGCAATGTTAATATTTCAAATATGTTGTATTCTGTTAATCCAAATGCTAAGTAAATCCAATATGGCACACTATAATATGCTATCATTTGTACAACAGTTGTTATCACAGTTTTTAACATTAATATTTTATGCTCTTTTATGTATTTTGCACTTGTTTGATATGATTCTAATTCTTTTTCTAGTTTTTCTTGCTTTTTTTCTACATTTGGAATTCTAAAGAATTTTAGTAATTTCACTACAAATTTTATTAATCCTTCCGAAAGTCTTTTTGAAAAAATTGCAATTATCAATAACATTAAAGCACTTGAATTCAATATAATTCCAAGTATTAATAAATAAATTAATCCACTTTTTAGTACCTCAAAATGTATTACAGCACTTATAATTCCTACTGTTATTGTAACTATTTGCAGACTGCAAAGTTGCATTAATAGTGCCAAAGTAGAATTCGCAACAGAAATATCATCTTTATGCATGTAATATATTTCCATTGGCTGTCCTCCACTTGCAGCAGGAGTTATTGCACTAAAGAAAAATCCGATTAGTGTGTATCTGATATTACTTATAAGCTTTGATTTTTCACCAAGTTCTTTCAAAATTCTCGTAATATTTACAGCTTCTCCTAAAATGTAAATGCTCATTGCAAGTACAGCAAATAGAATATATTGTTTTTTTACCTTAGCAGCAACACTAAATATTTGTGAAACATCTTGGTCTTTCAACACTAATGAAAATGTTAAAATTATAAGTAATATAAATATTGTCAGATTAACTAATATTTTTTTTATTTTGCTTTTCTTCTCTTTTTCCATGTTATCCTCATTTTCTATATTAAATTTATCATTCATTTGTGACTTTTAAGTGACTTTCGCCCAAAAAAGGGCGTCCCTATTGGGCGAAAATTGCTCTTACTTTTGGTAATAAATAATGACTGCCACCTTTTCCTTTTACGTTTTCTACCATGCTTACTACTAGTAATAAGCTCTCATCACTTTCTCCTACGTTGAATGCATTAAACCAGCCTATTTCTGTGCCTTCGGTATCGTCCTTTGATTGTTTTATTTCTGCTGTTCCTGTTTTTCCTGCTATTGTTTTTCCTTCAATTTTTGCTGAATGTGCTGTTCCACTCGGATTTTCTACAACTTGTATTAAGCCGTCTCTTACTTCGTTTGCAGCTTCTTTTGAAAATGCATTTTCCTTGTAGTATTTAGCCGTTTGTGAACTTGCATTCTCTTTATACTCCAAGTATGGCATTATCATGTTGCCTTCATTTACAAATGCTGAGTACATCATTGCCATATGTATTGGGTTTACTAAGACTTCTCCTTGACCATATCCGGAATTTGCAAGTTGTGTTTCGTTTGTAAAGCTTTCACTGTTTGAGTATGAAGACTTGCTTATTGTTTGTGGAAACTCTATTTGTTGTCCAAACCCTATATTTTTTAGTGAATTTATTAGATTTTTGCCTCCTATTTTTAAAGCAGCCTTAGCAAAATATATGTTATCTGAATGTATTAATGCATTTTTCAGATTTGCAGGTCCATTATACGTAGAAAGTGTTGTTATATAGAAATCTCCCCAAGAACTATCGTTCTGCCACTTTGTTCCGCTTCTTCCAAAGTCATCATCTGCTGAAAAAGCACCAGTAGTTAACCCTATTGCGCCAATTATCGGTTTAAACGATGACCCAGGAGCATATGTTGCCAAATATCTATTATATAATAAATTATCTGGGTTTTCCGTTAAATTCTTATAATCTGCCGTTGTCATTCCTAAGCTAAAATCATTAGAATCAAATGATGGGCAACTTGCAAGTGCAAGCACTTCTCCCGTCTTCGGGTTCATAACAACAACAGCACTCTTGTCATCTTTAAACTGTTCATATACAGTCTGTTGTAATTTACTATCTATTGTCAATTTCACATCTTGACCGTCTTTTTGTTCTTGTTTTGCAATAGATGTTTTCTTATTTCCATTTGCATCTTCTATGTAAATTTCTGAACCGTTTACTGCTCTTAAAGTACTCTCGTAAGCACGTTCTAATCCATATTTTCCAATTTTACTACTCGAAGTATACCCATCTTTTGCCTTTTCTTTCAGCTCTTCCGCATTTATTGGTTGGATGTAGCCCACTAATTGAGAGGTTGACACTCCCTGTGGATATATTCTCTCATCTGCATCAATTATTTTTATTCCCTTTATCTCTAGTAATTTATTCTTTAATTCCATTTCATTCTTTCCCACAGTCTTTAACGGAACAAAAGTATCAGCCTTGACATATGATGCCGAAAGCTCGCTATTTATACCATCTGAAGTCATATTTAAAAGTTCAGCAATTTTTGCAATATCTTCTTCCCTATTATCACTCATCTTTCCAGGAACAAGACCTATTTTTGAAGCAACTCCGTTTGTTGCCAAGTATTCTCCATTTCTATCTAAAATACTACCTCTCTTTGCTTCTATGGTCTTTATCCTTACCTTATCTTCGGTATTCAACTTTGGAAAAATCAAGTTAGACGTCCAATCTATTTTATATTCTTTTTCCTCGTTCAATTCAAGAGTTACAGTATTTGTAAAGTCAACATGTCCAGACATTGTATCCATACTATTTTTATATGTAACTTTTGCTAATTTATTTTCATTTTCTATACTCTGTATGTCAACACTAAAATTTTCAGCCTCTATGCCTTCATAAATATTTTTATTTCTCTTAATAAAATCTTCTTCCGAAATATTAGCTTTGCTTTTTGATGACAACAAAGAAAACATATCTTCATACTTCTTATCATTAATATATGAAGCAAAAGTCTGCAATACGTCTTCCGGTTTATTTTTAGGTTTATTGTTAAAATATATCGTTATTCCTATTCCCACAAATATCGCTAATATTAGAATAATGCTTATTACAATAATTATAATCTTCTTATTTTTCATTGCTATTTTCTCCCAATCTCTATTTTCCATTACATTATATCATACAAAACTACGAATAGCATCAGTTATATAAAATTTTTCGAAAACCAAAAGACCAGATTAATTACAATCCAGTCTTTTGCTAGTTACAACTTATTAATATTTATAATTTTATATATTATCCTGTCTTATTGTTTCTATAATGTTCTGCTTGTTTATTTTATTTAGTGAATATTTCATTGTTAGTCCTACTATTATAAATACAAATATTACAGAAATTATTATTGCTTGCCATGGTACTATAAATCCAAAGTCTATCGAATTTGTAAATGATTTGAATATTGCATATGAGCCTAAAAGCCCTATTGGAATTCCTATTAGCAATGATTTTGCTCCATACATTATGCTCTCTAATTTTATCATTTTGTTAAATTCTTTGGTTGTCATTCCTATTGATTTTAGGTTTGCAAATTCTTTTGAACGTAGTATCATGTTTGTTGTTATTGTATTGAATATATTAGTTACACCAATTAGTGTGATTACTGCTATGAATCCATACAAGAATATTGATACGAGTATTATTATCCTTTTTTGTTGATCTGCATACTCAGCTAAATTTGTTATCATTATATCTTCAAAGTCTTCGCCTTCTTTTTTAAGGTCTGTTAGCTTGTTTTCTATTTCTGATGGTTTTTGTGCATCTATGCATAGGTTTCCACTATTTAATTCACTCTTATCTTTAGTAACTACTGGATAGTCCTCAGATACAAATAAGTAGCCTCCCTCTGTATAACAGCTTTCATATCCCATTGGTCTTTCTGTTGTAATTTTAGAAATTTTTATTTGCTTTTGCTCATCATCCATAGTAACTTCCATTGATTCTCCAGCTTTAACATTAAAATAATGCTCAACCTTTGATTTTCCTTGCCCTAGATAATGCATCATGTCGTCTCCAAGTATTGCTATATTTGAATAATCTTTCTCGTTCATTCCAAGGCTTTTTACATATGACTTGAAGTAGTCATTGTTAACCATAACAATTGTCAAACCTAGAGTATTATATTCATATTTTCCAACATTTTCTGGGAAGTCTTCTTCATATATCTGTTTTTTATTTTCTAATTCTTCTTTAGCAAAGTCTGTTCCATATTTGTTTACGTCTATCTCAGCACTAGTCTGATATGAATAACTGTAACTCTTTATTCCACTCCAAGTTGCAACTTTCTCATACAAAGTTTCATTTCCACCATTTACAGCTATGTTATAGCTCAAATCTGTATAATATGAACCTGTCATCATCTGTCCATAAGTTAAAAATGATGAAAGTGCTATGAATATTGATATACTTACAACTAGCGACACTACTGTTGTTCTGTATTTTTTTCTATTTCTTTTTAAGTTTTTTCTTGCAATTACTCCGCCTATTCCAAATAATTTTTTCGTTAATTTTGATGTTTTTATTTTTCTCGTCTTTATCTTTATATCATCTGTTCCACGTATTGCCTCAATTGGTGGAATTTTAGATGCTTTTATTGCAGGAATTAAGCATGATAAAAATATTGTAATGCCAGAAATTACTACTGAAATTAAAATTGCCATTCCTGGTACATCATATACAAATGATGTGCCTTCCATCATGTCTACTAATAACAAATTTACAATCCATAGTAAAATTATTATTGCAACAATTCCTAATAAGATTCCAAGTGGAATTGCAATTATACCAATATATAATCCTTCTAGTAAAACACTTCTTTTTATTTGTTTTTTAGTTGCTCCAACAGATGCTAGCATTCCATATTGTTTTGTTTTTTCAGATACAGAAATACTGAAGCTGTTTCTTATTACAAACACGCTACTTACAACTATTATTACTATAATAACACCAGCAATTCTATACAAAACACCTAATATACTCTCACTCAGAACTCCTTCAAATCTTAATAAGTCCTTATTAATATCTACTTCAATTTCACTATCAGTTTCAGCTTCTATAGTATTTTTAATTTGATTCATTACATTTTCATATTCTTTTGGATTTTTTAGAGTTACATAGAAGTTGGCTGTTTGTAATTTTTTTATTGTAGCATCAGCTGTCACTGATTTTTCATTTTCTTCTGCTGATAATATTTCATTTGAAGCATTTGTATTTAATTTTGTGCCTATTGATGTTATTTTGTCTGTGCCATCTGCATTTTTCTCATCATTTGAATATGTAACTGCCGTATAGCCTGGTGCAGAATAAGGCTCAAGTCCTGTGTTAGGTCTTTTCATTATTCCAACAACAGTATATTCTCTTTTCTGTCCATCAACAATTTGCTCCTCATAATCTTCGTTGTCTTCAGCTTTTCCAGTCTCTTGATATATATATTCTTTTGACGAACTTGCTAGATATGGATTTTTTTGATTAAGCTTACTGCCGTCCATTAGTTCTCTTGTTCCAACATTTAAAGTAATCTTATCTCCAACATTAATCTTAACTCTACCATTATCAATTAAATGTTGTGGAATAACAATCTCATTCTCATTTTGAGCCATTCGACCTTCTATCAATTTATATGCACCTTTTTCGAAAGCTTTTTCATTCATAGAAACCACATAAATATATGGTTTATCCTCATTTTGAATACTATCGAATTCACTGTATCCCAGCTCTTTTGTAGTATAGTAACTATCAACCGCATTGTTCTGCGTAATATATTTTTGCTGTTCCTGTGGCACATTAGAAAACGAAATATGATAATCACCATCACTATTCTTAATAAGATTTACAAATGTCTGCTGTGCACTTGTAACCAGCCCCGCAACCGCACAAACCAGTGCAGTAGAAAGCATAATTCCAATAATAGTAACAACCGTACGTTTCTTATTAAGCAATAAATTTTTCTTAGTCAACTTATTTAAAACATTCATTATATATTCTCCATCTTTTCGCCCAATAGGGACGCCCTTTTGGGGGCGAAATTAACTTTTCGTTTCCCAACAACTTCCTTTACTGGACAAAATTTATATTATTTTTTTCTTCTTCGCCCAAGAAAGTGCGTCCCTATTGGGCGAAATTTTTCTCATCCTTTATTATCTTTCCATCTTCTATTGTTATAACTCTTTCTGCTTCTTTTGCTATTTCTAAGTCATGAGTAATTATTACAACAGTCTGGTTAAACTTTTTGTTTGACAATTTTAATAATGATATTATTTCATCACTCGCCTTTGAATCTAAGTTTCCTGTCGGCTCATCTGCTAGCATTAATGCTGGATTATTTATCATTGCTCTTCCTATTGATACACGTTGTTGTTGTCCTCCAGATAATTGGTTTGGCAGATGCTTCTCTCTTTTTTCTAACCCTAATGTTTTTATTAGTTCGTCTAATCTTTTCTCATCAACTTTTTGTCCGTCCAAATCACATGGCAATGTTATATTTTCTCTTACGTTCAATATTGGTATTAAATTGTAAAATTGATAGATTAAACCAATTTGTCTCCTTCTAAATATAGCCAGATTATCATCATTTAAAGAATAAATGTCTTTTCCATCTATGAACACTTTGCCTGAAGTTGGTCTATCCACTCCTCCTAACAAATGTAGCAATGTAGATTTTCCGCTTCCACTAGCTCCAACAATCGCAACAAATTCTCCTTTCTCTATCGAAAAAGAAATATGATCAACTGCATTAACCTGATTTTCACCTTTTCCATATGTCTTAACCAAATCTTCAACTCTTAAAATTTCCATTATATTTTCCTTTCCTTTCTTTTCAAATTTTCTTTTACTGGAATTATAATACATCATCAAAGTGACAAATAAATGACATTTGTAAATTTCTATTTCATTCATTAAAGAAAATTTTTTTCATATAAGTCACCCAGATTTAATATTGATAGACTCAATCGAAATTCGTATACTAGAATTAGATATTATTAAAAATACATACTATAAGAATAAGCATGATAAAAAGGCTCAGTAGATGTTATTTTTAGATAACCCTAATTTTAAGAATGTATGACTCAAGGACAACATGAAAAATCTATTGAAATAAAAATGAGCGAATTTCTTCACTCATTTTTTTGTAGAACTTTTTTACATTCTGTTTATTATTTCAACATATTAATTTTAGCTATTTTTTGAGTTCTTTTGTAAACTCCAAATATTGTACATTATCATACACAAATTTTATGAATTCTTCTTTATCACTTAATTCTCCAATATATTCGCTCGGAATTTGTGATACAACTCCTCCCAATGATAATTTTTGAAATACACTTTCGAATGCTAGTTTTTCTTTATAGTCTATTTTTTCATCTTCACTCGCATGGTACGAACTTGTATATTTTTCTTTGTCTGTTACATTTTTTATTACTCCAAATCTTTCTTTGTCTATTCTTTCAAATGTTTTGCATACCTTTTGACTTGTTTCTCCATATAAGCAAAAACCTAAGCCAGAGGCTTTCTTCCACTTTTCAACAGTTTCTTTTAAATGCTTTACTATCTTTATAGCAAATTCTTTTCCTTCTGGTTCAGTGTTAGAAACTTCTTTCACCATCATTGTTGCTTCATATACTCCTACATATCCTAACGAAATTGTAGAATAACCATCTTTCAAATATTTGTCTATTTTTTCTCCTGATTTTAAATGCGCTATCGCACCATATATCCAATGTATTGGGCTCGTATCACTTACTGTACCAAGCAAAGCATAGTGTCTGCACAATAAAGCCTCATGGCACAATTCCAGTCTTTCATCTAGCAAGCTAAAGAATTTATCTTCATCACCATCTGCCACGATTGCAATTTGTGGTAAATTTATGCTAACAATACCTTGATTAAATCTTCCTTCAAATTTATATGTTCCATTCTCATCTTTCCATGGAGTTAGAAAACTTCTAAAGCCCATTGGCGAAAAGACATTTCCGCTATAATTTTCACGCATTTTTTTAGCCGATATAAAGCTTGGTTCTTGTGTCTTATTAGCACATTCTAACGCAAGCTGTGTTAAATAATCATATTTTTCACCATTTAAGCAGTTATTTTCATCAATTACATAGATCAACTTTGGAAATTCCGGATTAATATATTTTCCTTCTTCATCCTTCATTCCCTCAATTCTTTGCTTCAAGATTTCTTCTATTATAAGTGCATTTTCTTTTATGTATTCATCGCCTTCTCTTAAATACATAAAGAATGAAACCAATGGACTACGCCCGTTTGTAGTCATTAGTGTATTTATCTGGTATTGAAGTGTTTGTACCCCACTCGTTACTTCTTCTTTTATCTTTTTATCTAATATTTCTTTTGAAGGCACGCCTCCAAACTCTTCCTTAAATTTTTCATAACTCTTTCTAACATACTTTCCCAAATGACTGATATCTACAGATTGTCCACCGTATTGTGTTGACGCAACTGTTGCAAGAATTTGTGCAAGAACCGTGCAAGCAACTCTAAAACTTTTTGGACTATCTATCAATTTTCCATTTATCACTGTTCCATTGTCAAGCATATCTCCAATATTAATCACACTAGAATTAAAAATTGGTTGTAAAAAATAGTCCATATCATGAAAATATAGTACTCCTTCTTCATGAGCCTTTACTATTTTTTCAGGTAACAGTAGTCTCTTCGTTAAATCCTTAGAAACCTCTCCAGCTATGTAATCCCTTTGTGAAGACGCAAGCACAGCATTCTTACGTGTTCCGTCTTCCAACATCTCCATATTTTGATTTTTTATGAGTCCAAGAATAGATTCGTCTGTGGTGTTCTTCTTTCTAACCAACGCTCTATTATATCTATAAATCATGTATTTCTTTGCAAGCTTAAACTTTTTCTTATCCATAAGTTGCTCTTCTATTATATCTTGCACATCTTCAACTAAAATTCTCTTTTTATCAAGTGACTCAATATATTTTATTATATCCTTAATATCTTGCTTGTCTGCTCTTTCCTTTTCTGTAACCTCTTGGTTTGCCTTCTCAATAGCAATTGCAATCTTCTCTCTATTAAAATCTACTACACGTCCATCTCTCTTAATAACCTTCATAAATTCCTCCTTAGATTTACCTAAATTACTGCCTCTTTAGTTTCATTATAAATAATATTTTTTTATATAACTAAGCAGTATTGTTTGCAAAACATTTTTCTGCCCACATCGACATAACTTACCTAAAAAACATTATCTCATAACTATTATACCTTAACAATTTATTTTTTCTGTTGCAAATGCAACGTTTTTGAAGTATAATTGAGTAAATTTTATTTACAAATTTAAGGACAATGTTAATGGAAATATCAGATATAATTGAAAACATTTCTTGTAATTGTATTAAGGTTCAACGTAAGACCTTTGAAAAAGGCAGTATTATTACAACTTACATAGAAAAAAGAAAACAAATTTGCATACTGCTTTCTGGAAAAGCAGATTTAATTAGATATGATTTAAACGGAAACAAGGATATAATAGAAAGTTTTGTTGAGACAGATATTTTTGGTGAAGCCTTCTACCCTGTTCATACCAACCACGAACTTTTTGTTTTAGCAATGGATAAGTGTGAGGCTCTTCTATTTTTGTATGATGACATACACGAAAAATGTAGAAGCAATTGTAAATTTCACACAACACTCGTATCTAGCTTACTAGAGCTTATATTAAAACAAGCAGTACATCAAAATACTAGAATAGAAATACTTTCAAAGAGGTCTATCAGAGATAAATTACTTACTTATTTTTCTATTCTTTCTAGTAAAAACTTCTCTAAAAATATTACACTTCCAATTTCAATGACTAGCCTCGCCGATTACCTAAGCGTAGATAGAAGTGCAATGATGCGTGAGCTAAAATGCTTGGTAGATGAGGGATTTATAAGCCGTGATGGTAATAAAATCAAACTTTTATATTAAAAAATTTATATTTTTAATTTTTGCTTTTAGCTAAAGCTTCAGTTGGAAAAGAATTAAATTTTGTCAAGAAAAAGGCCCATTTAAAAGGCAATGGCGCATACTTTTTGTATGTAACTGCGTTTTAAATGGGCTTTGACGTAGTCAAAATTGTAATTATTTCTCAACAATATTTAGTCATTATCACTTTCTATATTACTCCCAACTTCATAATTTTCGTTTTCTGTATTTCTGTTCTCTGTATTTGTAATATTGTTTTTTTCTTGAAAAATCTCATTATTTTTATTGCTCTCTGTATTATTTGTTATTTCCGTATTGGTTTCAGCATTTTCCGTATTGCCTGGCACTTCTGTATTTTGCTCTGTGTTTTCTATTTTATTTTCAATATCGTTATTTTTATCGCTTTTTGTGTTTTCTTTATCATTCCTTTTGGCAATATCATACTCCTTCCAAGGGTTGTCCGAAGCTGGATCAGTTGGGTCCCAACTATTTACCTCACTGTCTCCAGAAATTTTTCTTTCTGATGGCTTACCCAATGGTCCAGGGTTAGAATCTTTGTAAAAATATACTTTTGTTCCAGCCGCACAATTATCATATATCCATTTTGCATTTTTTACAGTAAGCCTTATGCACCCCAAAGAAGCTGAAGTACCCAATTTATCATACTCCCAATATTCCAAACTTGCATTATTATATTTCTCAGTATATGGTACAGAATGGAACAATATATTTCCAGTTATTTGTGTTGCATATTGACCATACACATCACCTTGAAGCCCTTTCCATTCCCATCCACCATATTTTTTTAGTGAATAAGTTCCGCTCCTTGGGGTTGCATAGCCAACCGAACAAAGCATTACCTTTACGCAGTTTTTGTATTCTCCGTTTTCATCTTTTTCATATACATTAACCACATTTTGTTCACAATTCACTTCTAATCTGTATTTGGTACCACTCGTATTTTTAGGCTTTTCTTCAATTACTGTATTTTCAACTACTTCATTTTCTTCTACACTATTTTCTATAATCTCTTCATTTACATCTTCTTCAAAATTTTGTGTATTTACGCTATTTACGAATTCATCCGCTAAACTTTCTGGTTCCTTTGTGGCAACTTCTTTCGCAGTATTATTACTAATTATACTTGCAGTTATTATCGTTATTAAAATAGCTAATATTAAAATTATAATTCCTAATATAATTCTTTGCTTTTCTTGTTTTTTCTTTCTATTCTCACTTCTTGATTGCATTCTAAAAATCCCCTTCATACGTTAGTAATAACATTATACATTTTAAGAATAGTCTCGTCAATAGAATTTTGCTATCTTAAAGATTTTAACTCTTTTATACAATTGCCACATTTATAGCATAATTTTTTTGCTCAAAATGTGTTACAAAAAAGCCTTCCAAGGAGTATCCCTGGAAGGCAAGTATACTATTAAATTTTGGAGTTATTTTTAGAAAATGAATAAATATTTTAATTAATCATTCATGGTACTCTTTGCCTCATATTTTGCCTTCAAACTCTGAACATACATCAAAAGATACACATAATCAAGCGTAAATTCGAGTCCAAAAGTTGACTCTCTACCATTATACTTAATAGTAATCTTTATTCCATTTTCGTCATCACTGAATTCATTCATCAAGTTCTGCCCCTTCCAATACCTAATCCCTTCTTTTACTCTCCAAATGCATACGCATTTTCCATCATTATTGTAAGCAAATCTAACATAAAACAATTTCTTAGGATTCGACTCGCATTGCAAGCAAATATAGTCATATCGCTCAGAATATTCCAATAGATTAAGTAAACTACCACCAAATCCTTTCACTCGCATTGACGGAAAACGGTGTTTTTTTCCACAAAAAGGACACTCAAACTCCGAAGGTTGATTTCCATGCAGATATTTAGCCTTATCAAATTCCATGTTTTCTCTCCTGTCTTGTCTTACAAATGTTGTATATTCTTGCTATATTCTCTAAAAATAACTCTCCTTTCTTAACAGTATATTTTTCGTACAAATCTTCATTTATTATTGGTATATAAGAATCATATTAGTATTATATTTCCTCTTTATGTTAATGTCAACATTTTCCCCATTATTTACCTAATTAATCATTCCAAATTCTTATTACTTGGTACTTCTATTGATTTTCCATCATAGCTAAATTTCGAGCCATGGCATGGGCATTCCCAAGTTTTTTCTATATTATTAAAGTACAGCTCACACCCCAGATGTGTGCAAATAGGTTTTACTTTAAAAATTTCTCCAGTATTTGCTTTATACACTCCAACCTTTTTATTATCTATTTCAATTATCTTGCCCTCTCCTATTTTTATATCATCTATTTCATCTTTTGGTATTTTAAACCTACTCATAAGTATTGATTTATTGGCTTCTTTTAACATATTTCCTACTTCGACTCTATTCTTTATTGGTTCTACTCTTCTTGCTTTAAACAAATCTTCATACTCATTTTCTTTTCCTAATATTTTATCTGCTATTATGTTTGCCGCAACATTTGATGATGTAATTCCCCATTTATTAAACCCTGTTGTCACATACACATTAGGCATCGTAACAGAAAAATCTCCTATATACGGGATTTTGTCGAGGCTTATGCAATCCTCTGCAGACCACTTATATAGCACTTCTGCATCTGGATACATTTTTCTTACAGCTGTTTCAAGCCTCGTATATCCATTTTTCAATTCCTCCGTTCCAGTTTTATACTCATAACCAACCGCTAATAGTAATTTCTTTCCATTATCCTCGATTACCCTAAAAGACATATTTGGAACTTCGTAATTTATATACATTCCATCAAACAATTCGCTTTTTACATCAGCAACTATTGCATAAGATGTTGATTGATACATCTTCAAAAAATAGTAACCCGGAATCTTTATAAACGGATATCTTGTAGCAATTACCACATAGTCTGCCGTAACTTTATTTTTATCTACATATATTTCATACTTTCCATTTGACTTTTTTATATCTGTAACTTGTGAATTTTCGAATATTCTACTATTATTATTCACGATGCATTTTGCCAGTCCATATCCATATTTCACAGGGTGAAGCTTTGCTTGCTCACAAAACTCGATAGCTCCTGCAATTTCCATTGGTAGCTCTATTTTTGTAACATATTGACACAAGTCTTTTTCTAATTTATCTACTGCTCTCTGCTCTTTTTTCAATTTGTCTACTTCTGTTTCTTTTGCAGTAAAAACATATGCCTTTTCTCTCTTAAATTCACAATCTATTTTTTCATTCTGTACTATTTCACTAATATTTTCTATCGCCTTCTGATTTGCCTTTAAATATTTTTTTGCAAATTCTTTTCCCTGCGAATCTATTAAATATTTGTAAAAAACTCCATGCTGACTAGTAACTTTTCCAGTGTTTCTGCCACTCGTGTGACTACAAATTCTATTTCTTTCTAATAAAACAACATTAGTATATTTGCTTAAATAATACGCTGTTGTAAGACCAGTAAGTCCTCCGCCAATAACACAAACAGAGGCCCTCATATCATTTCTTATACTCTCATATTCTTTATAATTTTTTCTCTCCTCTTCCCAAAAAGATTGCATAATTTTTTCCTCCCGCTCCTTCTAAAACATTTATTACACTATTTTTTCCAAGATTGAAAAATTTATGCAATTTTAAATTATTCGCAATTCAAACTTATAGACACAAAAAAATGCCAATTTTATTTGGCATCTTTTTTATCTATTTTTCATTTTCTTCTTTAATTTGCTTTTTCTTTTTTCCAGTTATACTAACATTGCTTACTTTTTCAGCAATCGCCTTAGTTGTGTCTTCAACCTTTGTTTCTATTTCTTCTTTTTGTCTAATTGCTTCTTTCTTTATTTTCTCTGTTTGGTCTTTAATTTTTATCTTAACAGCTTGCAATTTAGGGAAAGCATCCACCAATCTTCTATGTAATGCAGACTTGCTTTGTAAAATTTCCCTTACCTTCTTAGTAATCTCTTCTGTATTATCAGTTTCCTTACTTGCAGTAATATCAGCCTTTTTAATTGCTTTAATAACAACTCCAGAAACAATATTATCAACCGCATAAATTGCAAATAATATTCCAGACACAATATTTAGCCACATTTCGGGTATTAATTCTAGCTTATCTAGTAAAAAAGGATTTGTTACATATGTTACCATCAATCCCAAAATTCCAAAAGGAATTATTGTTCCTAAACAAACTCGTCCATTTAAATTAAACTTTCTTTGGCTATAATCCCACCATCTTGCCTTAAACATTTTTTCCATTACTAAACTGGTCAAGTATTCCAAAGTTCCGCATACGACTATCGCCATAACAAATAGCACAAGTGCATCATATTTATATCTTCCCAATAAAAAGGTTATTAGAAGAGCTCCATAGCCATAAATCGGACAATAAGGTCCAATTAAAAATCCTCTATTTATAAACCTTTTATACTGAATAAGTTTACATGTAACCTCCATTATCCAACCTGCTACAGCATATATCATAAACAGCAAAAAATATATTCTAACATCATAACCTAATATTGTCATATAAAATCCCTTCTTATAAGTTAATAATTACATTAAATATATTACCAGTTATATGGAAAATTTGCAATATATTTATCATAAAATTAATCAGCATTTATATTAGCACTATATACCATTAGTCTTATATGCGAAAAGCAAATGCCAACTAGCACTTGCCTTCTTTTTCTTTTGTTTTATTTGTCATATTTTGTTGTAGCTTTCGCTATAGTGAAATATATACCGTATATTCTTAAGAACAAATCTAAAAATTTTCAATCCTACCTCTATGCTTCTCTATAAAAATTCTAATTTTGTAATTTAATCTGTTCTTCTTTTATAAGTGGATATCTTATAAGCTTGTCCCCTTCCAAATTTTCTTTATTCATATTTACGGCTGTAATTTGGTGATTATCATAAGTTGTATAATAATAAATCCCTTTAGTAGCATTGCAACATGATGTATAAATAGTTATCTCGTATTTATTGTTTTCTAAATCGCAGCAACCTCTCTGTTGGTCGACAGAATTAAGAATATGGAAAAACTGGCTAATACTCTCTAATTCTCCATCTCCAGAAACAGAATTCATTTTAACAAATGCTGTTCTAACAAACCTAGATTGCGAAGATAAATCTCCTGGAAGTCCAATTGCTCCCATTCCACGGCTATAATTCTTTAAATCAAGTCTATTAGAAAACGTATTTTGTGGTGATTTATTTGATAAATGCATGTAATTATTCAAATTAAACATTTGCTTGTCAAAAGGTGGATTATTAGTAAGCACCCCCACTGGGTTATCATATATTATTATTCCATCCGTCACAGACTCCACAGTAATTGCTTTGTTACTATCAGCAATAATCCAATGCAATTGAGCAAGTGGCAACCTATCATTAAAAAGCTCATTCAAAAAATTCATATTTTGAATAAGCTTTTTCGCTTCATCAACACTTGAGCACTGACCAAGAATCCATGGAATAAACTCAAACTGAGTTACATTATCTTTTCCTTCTTTTTCATCACTATAGACTGCGTTTCCAACAAAATTAAGTCCTGCAATTCCAAGCCCTTTTTCATTTATTGCATCATAATACAATGGGTAATCTTCTATCACATAAGCCATTCCAATAATAGCATAATGTGAATTCATCTCTCCCATTTTTCTAAAGTTAAACTTAAAATTTCGTGGAGTAATCGTAACTTCGTCTCCATATGAAAACTCATAGTCTAACGTACGTCCAAAATAAAAATCTTTAGTTTTATAAGTTGTAGCTGTACACATAATACCTCCTAATATTCACATTTTTTAAAACTGTTAATCTAAAAAAAACAAACCTTTACATTTACATCCTATCATAAAAAGGGTATTTATTCAATCTTCTTGTCACATTTGACCAATCAATAATTGTAGGTTAGTCAATCATTTGTCACAAATTATTTAAAATTAATACTTTGAGCACCTATATTGCAAATAACGATTCTTCTTGACTTTTATATTTTT
>ERZ824598.755-NODE-755-length-48222-cov-6.242884_pt1 | contig 48222 bp, 40 predicted proteins | sample MGYA00519934_ERZ824598 | MGnify/ENA primary metagenome ERZ824598 (study PRJEB31778, sample SAMEA3449177) | human gut metagenome | biome: human gut; feature: human-associated habitat; material: faeces | place: United Kingdom | collected 2010/2012 ...
TGGTTTAGCAGTGCCAGAGAATTAGAACGAGGCATTTTCCTGCGTGGAGAAGAGATCGTATGCCGCGACGGCGAAGAGATCACGCTTTGCAACATACATGATCTGAAACTGTTAGGTATGCATAACTACGAGAATGTAATGGCGGCGGCAGCGATCGCACATGGTATGAACGTGCCGTGGGATGTGATCCGTAAAGTGGTTTGTGAGTTCCAGGCTGTGCCGCATCGTATCGAGTTTGTAAAAGAAGTGAACGGTGTAAAATATTACAATGACTCTAAGGGAACGAACCCGGATGCAGCAATCAAGGCTGTTGAAGCAATGGTTCGTCCAACGATCGTGATCGGCGGCGGTTATGACAAAGAGTCCGTTTATGATGAATGGATCGCATCGTTCGGAACGAAAGTAAAAAGTCTGGTATTGCTTGGGCAGACAGCAGATAAAATCGCAGAGGCAGCCGCTAAGGCGGGCTTTACTGCAGTGACGAAAGTGGATTCTTTAGAAGAGGCAGTAGCTGAATGTGCCCGTCAGGCACAGGATGGTGATGCTGTGCTGTTATCTCCGGCGTGCGCAAGCTGGGGAATGTTCAAAAATTTTGAAGAGAGAGGCGACCTTTTTAAGGAATATGTCAAAAAGTTATAAAATTCGTAATTACGATTATGTATTACTTTTTATGACAATTGGGATCGCTGTTTTTGGCGTTTTCATGATCTACAGTGCCGGATACTATACCGCAGCGCTGACAGGGTCACAGTGGCGTTATGTGACGCAGCAGGTGCTTGGCCTTGGGATCGGCGTTGTCGGAATGATTCTTGTATCCGGGATAGATTATCGCCTGTTTATCAAACCGATCTTTGGAAAAAAGATCAATTTTGTATATTTGGTCTATCTGACAGCAATTATTATGCAGGTTGCCGTTTTGTTTGTCGGTGTTGAAAAAAATGGCGCAAAACGCTGGCTGAATCTTGGGTTTGTACAGTTTCAGCCGTCTGAAATCTCTAAGATCGCAGCAATATTGTTTGTAGCATATGCAATCTATCGGAGCAGACAGTCGTTAGATCATTTTGCCGGTTTTTTGCGGGTAATGCTTTTTATGGGACCGAGTATTGTGCTGATCTTAGTGGAAAATATGAGTTCTGCGATCATTGTTTCCGGTATCGTTGTCGGGATGTGCTTTGTGGGAAGCCGTAAGAAACTGTATTTCGCAGTATGTCTTGTGCTGTTGATCTGCGGCGGAGCCTGCTATATCTTTTTGGGAGAGGGATTTCGTGCAGAGCGCATTGATATTTGGCTGCATGTAGAAACGAATGAGAATGCACATCAGATCAAGCAGGGATTATATGCAATTGCAACCGGCGGTGTTTTTGGCAAAGGGCTGGGAAATAGTATGCAAAAGCTCGGCTATATTCCGGAGGCATATAACGATATGATATTTGCTGTGATCTGTGAAGAACTTGGAATTGTTGGAGCAGCAGGACTTATCGTCGCTTTTTTGGTAATGTTTTGGAGGATCACGTGGATTGCGATCAAGGCAACGGATCTGTTTGGAACAATGATCTGTGTCGGAGTATTGATCCAATTGGCAATACAGGTTGTGATCAATGTGGCTGTAGTGACCAATTCGATTCCGTCGACCGGGATTCCATTGCCGTTGATCAGTTATGGCGGAACTTCTGCGACGATCATGATGGCGGAAATGGGACTGGTGTTGTCGGTGTCAGCCGGAAGTAAATAAAGAAATGGGGATAATTATGCGTGTACTAAAGAGACTGTTCGCAGTGGCGGCAGTGATCGCATTATTGTTGGTGGGAGTATATTTTATCTTTCATATCGATAATGTAACAGTGGAAGGAACGGAGTATTACTCGGATTCTGAGATTAAAAATCTGGTTTTTCAAAAGAAACTGTCAGGCAATGAAGTAGTGCTTTGGTTTTATGAAAAAACAGTGGGGCTTGGTTCCCTTCCTTTTATTGAAACGATAGAGGTGGAATATCATGGGCCGCGTAGCGTAACACTGCACGTATATGACAAAACGATCAGTGGATGTATCAAATACTTAGGTCAATATGTATATTTTGATAAAGATGGTATTGTGCTGCAGACGCTTCCTAAAAAGAAAAAGGGGATTCCGGTCGTAACCGGTGGCAACTTTGGTAATTTTACGGTGGGAGAGGCATTCAAAACGACAGATGAGGGTGTGTTTGAATCCATCATGAATGTTTCGCAGCTTATCTCACATTACAATATTTCCGTGAAACAGCTTCATATCGAATCCGGGGCGTTAATACTGTATTCCGGCAAGCTTAAGATCTATCTTGGCAAGAAAAAAAGATATGATGACGAAATGAACAATCTGGCACGTGTTTTTGAGACCGCAGTCAAGGAAAAATTGACGCTGGAAGGTACGATTCATATGGAAAATTACAAGGCTGGAGACAGCATTGTAGTGGATCCTCCCAAGAAAACAAACAAAAATGTCAAAAAAACGAAAAAGAAAGAAGAAAATTAGCAAAAAAGAACAAACATTCTCTTGATTATTGAGCCTTAAATGGTTATTATATAACTTAGGGGATTGTGAGAATGCAAGGTGAAGGAGGAGCAACGTTGTTAGAGATTAAGACAAATGAGTCAGACTTAGCTGCAAAAATAATTGTAATTGGTGTTGGCGGCGGTGGAAATAACGCAGTCAATCGAATGATAGATGAAGGAATTATGGGTGTTGAATTTGTTTGTGTAAATACAGACAAGCAGCATTTATCAAATTGTAAAGCCGGCAATTGTATTCAGATCGGTGAGAAACTTACCAAAGGATTGGGCGCGGGCGCAGATCCGGAGGTAGGCAAGGCAGCCGCAGAGGAGAATAGAGAAGAGCTTACAGAGCTGGTAAAGGGTGCCGATATGGTATTCGTAACTTGTGGTATGGGTGGCGGAACCGGAACCGGTGCAGCACCGGTCATTGCAGGTATTGCCAAGGAAATGGGCATTCTGACGGTTGGTATTGTGACCAAACCATTCCGTTTCGAGGCGAGAAGCCGTATGAACAATGCAACTTCCGGTATTGACGAGTTAAAGAAAAATGTTGATACATTGATCGTCATTCCAAACGACAAGCTGCTTGAGATCGTAGATCGACGTACTTCTATGCCGGATGCTTTGAAGAAAGCAGACGAAGTGTTGCAGCAGGGTGTGCAGGGTATCACTGACCTGATCAATGTACCTGGTCTTATCAACCTTGACTTTGCAGACGTACAGACGGTTATGAAAGATAAGGGGATCGCCCATATCGGAATTGGAACCGGCAGTGGGGACGATAAGTGCGTAGAGGCTGTAAAGGAAGCGATTTCCAGTCCATTGCTTGAGACGACGATTGAGGGTGCATCTCATGTTATTATAAATATTTCCGGTGATGTAGGATTACAGGAAGCAAATGATGCAGCTATGTACATAGAAGAGCTTACGGGTGAGAATACCAATATTATCTTCGGTGTTATGTTCCCGGAGGCAGAAGATGACAGCGTAAAGATTACCGTTATCGCTACAGGATTGGAAGATGATGGCATGCATCTTACAGAGGAGCACACACCGTCATTCTTAAAGAAGCCGGCAGCACCAAAGACGAATTTCCCAACCAAAGAGGGACAGCTTGCAAGCTCACGTCCGGTTGCACCATCCGCTTTGGGAAGCAGTCATACTGCCAGACCTCAGACACCTTCCTACAGCCGTCAGGCAGAGGATGGAATCAAGATTCCGGAATTTTTACAGCGTAAGCGTTAAGGACATTAAAACAAGAGAAAATAAGGATTTGGGCCGACTAGAGTTGTTTGTCCAAATCCTTTTCCGTTTGTAACAAAGAAATGAGGTAAGAATGAATCAACAAAACGTACAATGGACGAAAATTCAGGTGAGACAGACAATTGGTGCGTTAGGTATCTTTTTGTCCGTGCTGATTCTGCAGATTTTTGCAGCGGTCATAACGCTTGCTCTGTCTAAGGTGACAGGAATTACACCGAATTCACCGAATTATGTGATGTTTGTATCTATGTTAAGTGCTTTCATGGCGGCTGTGTGGTCCGGCTATTGGTATTGGCGTTCAGATTGGCGAAAACGAGATTTTTCATATCGCAATGCATTACAGCTTCGCCAGCTCATTGCGTTGATCTCGGTGGCAGTAGGCGGCTGTGTTTTTATTAGCATTACACTTACGATATGGCAGACAATCTTTCCGGGAGAGTTCCAGCAGTATTCAAATGTGATGTCCAACTTTTCGACCAGCAGTCCTTGGCTGACATATTGCTATGTGTTGTTGATCGGTCCGATATCCGAAGAGTTGATCTTTCGTGGGGCGATATTGGATCGCTTATATTTGGCATTTCCATTTTGGGCAGCTAATTTGCTGCAGGCACTATTGTTTGGCATATACCACATGAATCTCGTACAGGGGATTTATGCGTTTGTACTGGGAGCAGTTCTAGGCTTGGTGCGTGTCAGTGTCGGAACGATATTTGCATCGATAGGAACACATATTATCTTTAATGCAACCAGCTATGTATTACAACTTGTTTTTCCATCAGGGCAAAAGATCTCGATCGTAATATTTGCCGGTGTATACTTGCTTGCAACCCTTTTATTTGCAGATGGATTATGGTATACTAAAAACAAGTATGAGCAGAATAAAAAGAACGAGTAACAGATAATAAATTCGTGGTGTTGCAGTACACACGATAAACAAGAAAATACTGACATTTGCTGATGGCAATAAAGAGAGATGGAGAGGGATATGAACAAGATTATTGCGATTTGTGCAGCGCAGATATATCTGTGGGAACAGGAGCGTCAGATCCACGCAATCTGTGATTGTGCCAGGGAACGCGGATATGAGGTTATAATCTACAATCTGTCTGTCAAGATGGATGTTGAGACGAGTCATAGCAGGGGTGAATTGAGCGTGTTTTCTGTCATCCCGTATGATCAGTTAGCTGCATTGGTGGTATTGGGCGAATCTATTCGGAATGATGCAGTTTGTGATGATCTGGTGGCAAAAGCGCACAAGAACAATGTTCCGGTAGTTATGCTCGATTGTTACAAAAAGGGATGCTATAATATTAAATTTGACTATGAGAAATCATTTGAACAGATCGTACGTCATGTTATCGAATACCATGGTTGTCAAGAAGTGAATTTTATTGCAGGATTTCGAGGTAATGATTTTTCGGAACAAAGATTAGAGACTTATCGACGTGTTATGAAAGAAAATGGCTGTACCGTCAAAGAAGAGTACATTGTTTATGGAGATTTTTGGGAATTTCCGTCCCGCGCCGCAATGGAAAAATGGGTGCAGGAATGGGAGGCTGGTACGTCCAGAAGACCGGAGGCTATCATATGTGCAAATGATATGATGGCGATTACAGCGAGCAATGTGCTGCAAAATCACGGATTGAGAGTACCGGAAGATGTTATTGTGACCGGTTTTGATGGTTTGTTATTAGGTGAATGCTGTATGCCAAAGTTGACTTCTGCCAAGAATGATGCAGCACAGATTGGCTTGAATGTCATACAGATGATCGATGATCACCAAAATGGGAAATGTACAAATGTATATGACATTGTTGTTCCTTTTTATGTCGATTATAGTGAATCGTGTGGCTGTGAGCCTGTCAAACAGCGCAATTTAAGTGAGGAAGTTATGCACTGGTATGGTCAAAGAGAGATAGCCCGATATAAGTCGTATGACTTTTTCATGATGACGAATAGCATGTCAGACGGTCATTCTCTGGTTAAGCTGGCAGAGTCGTTCCAAGAATATAAAGATTGTTTTCCGGCGGATAATTTTATGATAATTGTAAATTATAATTTCTATCATGATTCTGACATTTGTTGTGCGAGTGACGTGACTGACTTGGTTAAGCTGGTCGAAATATGCGATGGAACATTTACGATGCCATTAGAACGGATTCCAATGGAAAAGCAATTACAGTGTTTTGACAGGATCCGAGCCTGTACCAATCAGGTGATTGTCGTGCCAATTCATTGGCAATCAGAGATCTATGGCTATATGGTGGTCTCACATGATGCAGCCAAGATGGATTATGGAATGTTATATGAGTTTTCCATGAGTTTGGATCAGGTGTTTGGTACAGTACGTAAGCAGGCGCAGTTGTATAGCTTATATGTCAAAGATGCATTGACAGCGATTTATAATAGACATGGATTTTATGACGAATTACGCAATCGGATCGCAAAGCTTGCCGGCAAGCGCAAAATGTTGTTTATGGCGTCAGTAGATCTGGATCGGCTCAAATTTATCAATGATCATTATGGACATATAGAAGGAGATTTTGCCATTCGCAGCATAGCACAGGCGATATCCGATACTGCCGTTGAGGTAGATGGGATATGTGCACGCTTCGGTGGGGATGAATACGTCATGTGTCTGGTAGAAGAGTATGACAAGGCAAATCTTAGGTTTTATGAGCAATATCGTCAAATGCTTCGGGAACGGATCGCGCAGATTGACAGAGAAAGTGGTAAGCCATACCGGATCGGTGCCAGTTGTGGTGTGATCTGGGAAGAGATTCACGGAGCGTCCGATATAGAACGTATTATGAAGCAGGCAGATGACAAGATGTATGCGGATAAAGAAGAACATCACAAGCGTTTAACACAGAAGGAGACAAAAGAATGATGAAATGGTATGATCAGGCAGTTTTTTATCACATTTATCCACTGGGACTTTGTGGATGCGCCAAAGAAAATACAGGGATCGCGGAATCCCATTTTGACCAGTTAAAGGAGTGGGCAGAACATGCCGCTAAGTTAAATTGCACGGCAATTTATATCGGACCGTTATTTGAGTCAGTGGGGCATGGGTATGAGACGACAGATTATCGCAGAGTAGACTGTCGTTTGGGAACAAACGATGATTTCAGAGATTATGTAGCATATTGCCACAAGTTAGGGCTTCGCGTGATCGTAGACGGTGTCTTTAATCATGTCGGACGAGAGTTCTTTGCATTTAAGGATGTGCAGCAAAATAGAGAGCAGTCTCCATATTGCAGTTGGTTTTGTAACCTGAATTTTGGTGGAAATAACGAGTATAATGACGGCTTTTCTTATGAAAACTGGGGCGGATATAATCTGTTAGTCAAGTTAAATCAGCAGAATCCGGAAGTGCAGAACTATATTTTTGACGCGATCCGTTTTTGGGTGGCTGAGTTTGATATTGATGGAATCCGTTTGGATGCGGCAGATGTACTGGATCATGGATTTATGCATGCGATGCGTCAGATGACAGATGCTATGAAACCGGATTTTTGGTTGATGGGTGAAGTGATCCATGGCGATTACAGTCGTTGGGTAAACGATGGCATGCTGCATTCGGTAACAAATTATGAGCTGCATAAAGGCTTGTATTCCGGACATAACGATCATAATTATTTTGAGATCGCTCATTCCGTAAAACGCTTACTTGGCATTTGCGGAGACTACCGCTTGTATACATTTATGGATAATCACGATGTAGAGCGCATTTATTCGAAATTGAACAATAAAGAGCATATGGGTTTGGTAACGCTGCTCGTTTATACATTATACGGAATCCCTTCCATGTACTATGGATCAGAATTTGGTATCGAAGGGAAAAAGGAACAAGGATCAGACTGGAACTTGCGTCCTCATTTGGAACTTGCAGATTATGCGGATGCATATACCAATAATCCGATTACAGCATTGTGCGTGAAATTGGGCGAATTAAAGAAACAGTATCCGGAGTTGAGTGAGGGACAATATCAGGAACTGTCATTGACTAATCGTCAATTTGCATATGCGAGAGCACTTTCAGAAACGGCAATGATCACGTTACTCAATTGCGATGACGAGCCGACAACAATTACCGTACAGGCACCGGTTGGAGCTTCAAGTGCTACAGATATGTTAGGACAGGCAGAACATGTACAATATGAGAATGGACAACTGCAAGTTACTTTGCCGGCAAATTGTGGAACAGTGATCTATTTAGGGGAGAAAGTAGAACCCATAACCACAGAGAAGGTATCTTCGGATACAGAGGAGCCGATTGCTGCAGAGAAGGTATCTACAGAGACAGAGGAGCCGCTTACTGCAGAGAGGGTGTCTGCAGAGACAGAGGAGCCGCTTACTGCAGAGAAGGTATCTACAGAGACAGAGGAGCCGATTGCTGCAGGAAAAGTGTCTTCTGAGAAGAACGCAGAACCATCTTATGTGTTACTATTGAATGGATCGCCACATTGTAACGGTTCGACAGCAACAGCACTTGAGGAAGTCGCAGGTGCCTTAGAACGCAACGGCGTGCACACAGAAATTGTACAGGTCGGTCACCTGGCGGTACGCAGTTGTATGGCTTGTGGGGCTTGCGCAGAAACCGGTAAATGTGTTATTGATGACATTGTCAATGAAATTGCACCAAAGTTTGAAAAAGCGGATGGTCTGGTAGTTGGAAGTCCGGTATATTATGCCTCTGCCAATGCAACGCTTGTGGCGTGCCTGACCAGATTGTTTTACAGTACACACTTTGATAAACGTATGAAAGTTGGTGCTTCTGTAGTGTCTGCAAGACGAGGCGGATGTTCGGCATCGTTTGATGAGCTCAACAAATTTTTCACAATCTCCGGTATGCCGGTAGCCTCCAGCCAATACTGGAACAGCATTCATGGCAATAACGCAGATGAGGCAAAGCAGGATGGAGAGGGCCTTCAGATTATGAGAACACTTGGAAATAATATGGCATTTTTGATCAAGAGTATTGCTATGGGTAAAGAAATGTTTGGTCTGCCGGAGCTAGAAGAACGTATCGGGACAAACTTCATTCGGTAGATCTTTAGCGGATGGTTTTAGAGGATAAAAAAGTGGCTGTTCCAACATAAGCGGAACAGCCACTTTTTAATAGAAAATTGCTGTTGTATAGTGCGATGTCGCTAAAAATTATTAAAACAGGAAATGGTATCTCGGATTTTCCTTAGGAAAACAATTTGACACCATCTTCCTGACCGTACACAGCGAATCCATCGTATCCGGCGGTTTCCAGACGATTTAAGAATTTGCCCAGTTTCTTAGGACGGGCGATCGTTGAAACCAGATATTCGCTGCGAAGTTCTTCAGCATATTGCAATGCAGCTGCATAAGTATCCGGATCATAGAATACCGCAATGCGCTTTTTCTGTCCCGGGATTTCGTAACCGTTATCCATCAAAATACCAAAGATACGCTCAAAGCCAATGGAAAATCCAACTGCCGGGATATCTTCGTTTAAGAATTTACCGATCAGATTGTCATAACGTCCACCACCGGCAACGGCGCCACTATAGCCCTCTGCTTCTACTTCAAAGATCGTTCCGGTGTAATAGCCCTGACCACGCACGAGAGACGGTGTGAATTCGATCGGAAAGGCATTGCCGGAGACAGAAGTTACGGTATCCATAATGTATTTCAGAGAAGCAACATAGTCGGCATCGCATACTTTTGCAACAGAATCCAGATCCAAAGCACCGCTTTCGAACAAGGCAATAAATTTTTCAATAGCAGAAGCATCAAATGCATTTTCTTCTAATTCTTTCTGCACACCTTCAATACCGATCTTATCTAATTTATCAAAAATGATCGCCAGTTTTTCATGATCTTCCTCGGCAAAGCCTGCATAAGTAAAGATTGCCTTGAGGATGCGGCGGTCGTTGATCTTGACCTTAAAAGAAGATAGACCAATGCGGGTCAGAGCCTTTGTTGTTGTAAGGATCAATTCCACTTCGGCATCTGGAGAGGCATTGCCAATGATATCGATATCGCACTGCATAAACTCTCTAAGACGTCCTTTCTGTGGCCGCTCTGCGCGGTATACGCGGTCCATCTGAATAACCTTGAAAGGATTCATCAGATCATTGCGGTTGTTGGCATAATAGCGGGAGAGTGGCAGTGTCAGGTCATAACGCAGCCCCATATCGGCAAGCGTCTGTTCGGTAGGGGCTTCTGCTTCTAAGGCAGAGGATAACTTTTTGCCTCGTTTTAAGATCTTGAAAATCAGATTTAAATTTTCGCCACCTTCGCTTTTATCTAAGTTTACAGCATCTTCTATAATAGGGGTTGTGATACGTTCAAAACCCGCTTCCTGATATGTTTCACGGATGATCTCCTGCAGATGGTCGCGGATCATAACCTCCTTTGGCAGATAATCTCTCGTTCCTTTTACCGGTGTTGCTTTCATTATTTCAATTCCTTTCTGGTAAGTATTGACGCAAAACAGCAGAAATACAGATAGAATGATCTGCATTTTCTTGTTCTACGGCAGTAATAGTCTATCATATTTTAATACAGTGGGCAAATATCATTTTGACTTATTTCGCAGAATAGTGTAATATGGCATGTATAAGTCTGATGATAAATGGCAGATCACAGTTGATGTTTATCTGCAGATTTACACATTATAATCAATGGAGGAATCGAAAACTATGGACAAGAAGTTAAGAGTTGGTATCCTTGGCGGTACCGGTATGGTAGGACAGAGATTTATTTCACTTTTGGAAAATCATCCTTGGTTTGAGGTAACTACGATTGCCGCAAGCCCACGCAGCGCTGGGAAGACTTATGAGGAAGCTATCGGCGGACGCTGGAAAATGACAACACCAATGCCGGAAGCAGTAAAAAAGATTATCGTACAGGATGTTAGCGATGTTAAGAACGTAGCTTCTTCCGTAGATTTTGTATTTAGTGCAGTTGACATGACTAAAGATGAGATCAAGAAGATCGAAGAAGAGTATGCTAAGACAGAGACACCGGTTGTCTCCAACAACAGTGCACATCGTTGGACACCGGATGTTCCGATGGTAGTGCCGGAGTTAAATCCGGAGCATCTCGAAGTGATCGAGTCTCAGAAGAAGCGTTTGGGTACAACCAGAGGTTTCATTGCTGTTAAGCCAAACTGCTCTATTCAGAGCTATACACCGGCTCTCCATGCTTTGAAGAAAGCAGGTTATGAGCCAAAGACAGTAGTAGCAACAACATACCAGGCAATTTCCGGTGCAGGTAAAAACTTTAAGGATTGGCCGGAGATGGAGCACAATATCATTCCATTCATCGGTGGTGAGGAAGAGAAGAGTGAGCAGGAGCCACTTCGTATCTGGGGTCACATCGAGAATGGCGAGATCGTTAAGGCAGAGGGACCGGTTATCACGACACAGTGTATCCGTGTACCGGTTTTAGATGGTCATACAGCAGCCGTATTTGTTACTTTCGAAGAGGGCAAGAAGCCTTCCAAGGAAGAGATCATTAAAGTTTGGAGAGAGTACAGTGGTGTTCCACAGGAGCTGAAACTTCCAAGTGCGCCAGAACATTTTATTCAGTATCTTGAGGATGACAACCGTCCTCAGGTAGCATTGGATGTTAATTATGAGAATGGATTTGGTGTATCTATGGGTCGTCTTCGTGAGGATACTGTATTTGATTACAAGTTTGTTGGTCTTTCACATAATACGGTGCGTGGTGCAGCAGGTGGTGCTGTTCTTACGGCAGAGTTACTGACTGCTAAGAAATACATCACAGCCAAATAATCAATTATAGAAAGGCATGGTTATTAGGATGAACCGATATCGTATTTTGGTAAAAGGAATTGTACAAAAGGACGACAAGTTTCTGGCGGTGGAGAAATGGTATGATGATAATATCATAGATCCGTATCAGTGGGAATTTGTTGATGGTGAAACGGAATTTGGAGAATCACCGGATGCGGCTGTGTTGCGTATCATTCAGGAGCAGACAGGGTTGATCGCGGTTGTTGACCGGATTTTGTATACTTGGACCTTTATGATTGGTTCAGAATGTAATCTTGGCATTGCGTATCTTTGTCTGACAGAGATGGAAGAAGACGCTGTGCAGCTTTCTGAGGACCTGCATGATGCGCAATGGATCACATCGGCAGAGTTTGATGATTTGATCAACAATAAGAGAATGCTTGCGGATTTACAGCAGGCAGACGTATATTAAGAGATGGCATCTGCCGGATTACCGGCAGGTGCTCTCTGTATGTATGGGAGTATGCAAAACGTATACAGGACAGCCTATGAAAAGGAGGAGGATTGATGAAAACACTGATATGTGGGGGACGAATTATTGACCCTGCGCAGAACATGGACGAGATCGGAGACATCTTAATAGAAGATGGTAAGATCGCACAGATCGCGCCGAAGATTATAGAGGAGGCAGATCAGACAATTAATGCAGAAGGACATGTTGTCATGCCGGGATTTATTGATCTGCACGTACATTTGCGCGAACCGGGATTTGAATATAAAGAGACGATACGGACCGGCGCCATGGCGGCTGCAAGGGGCGGTGTGACCACAATTTGTCCAATGCCAAATACGAAACCGGTGATCGATAGTCCGGATAGAGTAAAGGATCTGTTAGAACGTGCCAAAGATGCAGCAGTCCACATTTTGCCGATCGGAGCAGTAACGATCGGTCAGGAGGGAAACGAGTTAGCAGATATTGCCGGTATGAAAGAGGCCGGTGCAGTGGCGCTTAGTGAAGATGGCAAATCGGTGATGGATTCGTTAGTTTTTCGCCATGCACTTAAGGAAGCTGCTAAGAACAAAATACCAATGTTTTCGCATTGTGAAGACAAGGCATTAGTAGACGGTGGAGTTATGAATGCCGGAGCCAAAGCAGAGGAGCTTGGGCTGCCGGGAATTACGAACGCAGTAGAAGACGTTATCGTTGCCAGAGATATTCTGATGGCAAAAGAGACAGGCTGCCGGTTACATTTGTGTCATTGTTCAACAGCGGACAGCGTTTTACTCATTGAAATGGCAAAGCAACAGGGGCTTCCTGTGACCGGAGAGGTTTGCCCGCATCATTTTACGATGTCTGATGATGAGATCACAGAGGATCATGGCCGTTTCAAGATGAATCCGCCACTTCGCAGCAGAGCGGATGTCGAAGCACTCAAAAAGGGACTTGCCGGAGGGATCATGGATGTGATATCTACGGATCATGCACCACATGGTAAAGAAGAAAAAGATCAGTCTATGCGTAAAGCACCGTTTGGTATTGTCGGGTTAGAGACTTCCTTTGCATTAGGCTACACAGAACTTGTCAAACGTGGTATATTAAGTTTATCAGAGTTAGTTGCTAAGATGAGCACAAATCCGGCAAAGGTACTGGGCATTGCCAAGGGAACGCTGAAACCGGGAACGGCAGCAGATGTAGTGGTTGCAGATATTGATACGGAATATGCGATTGACAGCAGCAAGTTTTTATCAAAGGGTACGAACACACCGTTTGATGGAAAGTTAGTATACGGCAAAGTCTTAAATACCTTCGTGGATGGAAAATTGGTTTATAGTGAAGAAAGGAATGGATAAGTAGTATGATTAATACATTGATTGAGCAGATCACTAAAAAGGATGCACCGATCGTTGTCGGATTGGATCCAATGTTAAGTTACGTGCCGGAACATATTTGCAAGGCAGCTTTTGAACAGTACGGAGAGACGTTAGAGGGCGCTGCAGAGGCAATTTGGCAGTTTAACAAGGGAATCGTAGATGCAACACACGATCTGATCCCTGCAGTAAAGCCACAGATCGCTATGTACGAGCAGTTTGGTATTCCAGGTCTGACAGCATTCAAGAAAACAGTTGACTATTGTAAGGAGAAAGGTCTTGTTGTTATTGGTGATATTAAGCGCGGAGATATCGGGTCTACATCTGCTGCATATGCGGTAGGACATATTGGTAAAGTGCAAGTAGGGTCTAAGTCCTATGCAGCCTTTGATGAGGATTTTGTTACGGTTAATCCGTATTTGGGAAGCGATGGTGTTAATCCATTTCTCGATGTCTGCAAAGAGGAAAATAAAGGAATCTTTGTATTGGTAAAGACGTCCAATCCTTCCAGTGGTGAATTTCAGGATCAGCTCATCGATGGCAAGCCGTTGTATGAACTGGTAGCTAAGAAAGTGGTAGAATGGGGCGAGCAGTGCATGGGAGATACCTATAGCAATGTTGGCTGCGTGGTTGGTGCTACGTATCCGGAAATGGGTAAGGTACTTCGTAAACTGATGCCAAAGACATATATTCTGGTACCGGGTTATGGTGCGCAGGGCGGTACCGCTGAGGGATTGAAACCATACTTTAACAGCGATGGCTTAGGTGCGATCGTCAACTCTTCGCGTGGTATCATTGCCGCATACAAGCAGGACAAATATAGTAAGTTTGGCGCTGACAATTATGCAGATGCCTCCAGACAGGCAGTAATTGACATGATCGCAGATATTAACGGAGCGATCAAGTAGAACGTTTAGAGAAAGAGGATAGCAATGGCAGAGAAAAAGAAATGTCTGGCAACCGTGAAGAGCCAGTCAGAGTTGGCACCGGGAATATACAGTTTGTGGCTTGCTTTTCCCGAAGAATACAATGTTGCAGCGATGGCAAAACCGGGACAGTTTTTGTCGCTGTATAGCGATGATGGCAGCAGACTGCTCCCAAGACCGATCAGTATATGCGAGATTGACGCAGCTAAGCGCATGATCCGCTTGGTATACCGAGTGGCAGGAGCCGGCACGTTAGAATTTTCCGGTAAGCAGGAAGGTGATACGATCGCAGTTGTAGGGCCACTTGGCAACGGATTTACACCTCGTTCCGGTAAAAGTATTTTGATTGGCGGAGGAATTGGTATCCCGCCAATGTTAGCATTAGCGAAGAGCCTGTCCGGTGAAGTGCAGGTCGTATTAGGATACCGCGATGCAGTGCAATTTTTGAAAGAAGACTTTACCCCATATGCATCTGTATATGTTTCGACCGAGGATGGCAGCGTGGGAACCAAGGGCAATGTCATAGATGCGATCCGTGCCGAGGGTATTACAGCAGATGTGATCTATGCGTGTGGGCCTATGCCGATGCTGCGTGGTGTAAAAGCATTTGCGGCAGAGCAGGGGATCGAAGCTCAGATTTCTTTGGAAGAGCATATGGCGTGTGGTATCGGTGCTTGCTTAGGCTGTGTATGCACAACCAAAGAAAAAGATGCACACAGTCACGTCAATAATACAAGAATTTGCAAGGACGGTCCGGTATTTGATGCGCAGACCGTAGAGATATAGGAGGAAAAGGATGAATCTGGCAGTAAATTTTGCGGGAGTATCAATGAAAAATCCCGTTACGACGGCATCCGGTACCTTTGGTTCTGGTGCAGAGTACGGAGAATATGTGGATCTGAACCGTTTGGGAGCTGTGACAACGAAAGGTGTGGCAAATGTACCTTGGCCCGGCAATCCAACACCGAGAGTGTGCGAGACTTATGGTGGTATGTTGAATGCGATCGGTTTGCAAAATCCGGGGATAGACGTATTTATTGAGCGTGATATTCCGTATTTGAAGCAGTATGATACCAATATCATTGTCAATGTGTGTGGTAAGACACCAGACGAATATATTGATGTTGTCAGACGTTTGGCAGAGGAAGATGTTGCACTGTTAGAAATTAACATTTCCTGCCCGAATGTCAAAGCGGGAGGCATTGCATTTGGTCAGGATCCGAAGCAGGTTGAGAAGATCACTGCACAGATTAAGGCAGTGGCAAAACAGCCTGTGATCATGAAATTAAGTCCAAACGTAACAGACATTACAGAGATGGCAAAGGCAGCGGAAGCAGGCGGAGCAGATGCAATCTCTTTGATCAATACGTTGACAGGGATGAAGATTGATATTAATCGTCGAACCTTTGCACTTGCCAATAAGACAGGAGGAATGTCCGGCCCGGCAGTGAAGCCGGTTGCGGTTCGCATGGTCTATCAGGCAGCACATGCTGTGAATATTCCGGTACTTGGAATGGGAGGAATCCGAACAGCAGAAGATGCGTTAGAGTTTATTATGGCGGGAGCTACAATGGTGGCAGTCGGTACCGCCAATTTCAATGAACCGGCGACAACTGTGCAGGTGATAGAAGGAATAGAACAGTTTATGCAGCAAAACGGCGTGAAAGACATTAATGAGCTGATAGGATGCGTAAAGTAGTATAAAGAAGCTGATTTTGGTGTTCAAATGGTGTAGAAACTAAAAACAGTTATACAGCAATATGGCGAACGCCTATGAAAAGGAGGATTATCGTTAAGATGGAAGCATACAAAAAAGAATTTATTGAGTTTATGGTTGCAAGCGATGTATTGAAATTTGGGGAATTTACATTAAAAAGTGGTCGTAAATCTCCGTTTTTTATGAATGCGGGAGCTTATGTAACCGGTGCGCAGCTTAAAAAGCTGGGAGAGTATTATGCGAAGGCAATTCATGAGCATTACGGGGATGACTTCGATGTGTTGTTTGGACCGGCCTATAAGGGAATTCCCCTTAGTGTGGCAACAACTATAGCATTCAGCGAGTTATATGGCAAAGAAATCCGTTACTGCTCAAACCGCAAAGAGGTGAAGGACCACGGTGATACCGGTATTTTATTGGGAAGCAAGATCAAAGATGGTGATAAAGTGGTTATTATTGAAGATGTGACCACTTCCGGTAAATCCATTGAGGAAACATTCCCGATCATTAAAGCACAGGGCGATGTTGAGATCATTGGTCTGATGGTATCGTTAAATCGAATGGAGCGAGGACTCACTTCGAATGCCAGCGCACTGGATGAGATTCAGCAGAAATATGGATTTGGTGCAAATGCGATCGTTACAATGGAGGACGTCGTGGAATGTCTTTACAACAAAGAGTGCCAGGGCAGAGTATTGATCGATGATAACTTGAAGGCTGCTATTGACGCATACTATGCGGAGTACGGTGTACACTAATTGAGTGATTATTGTAAACATGGAGGTCATGTATGGTCGAAAAAGTATATAAAACAATGAAATCTGTTGGGGCTAGTAATATTGTATTAGGCATTTTGTTGATCGTTGGTGCGATTGCCGCCGGTGTCGTACTGATCGCCAAAGGTGCTAAGCTGTTGCATGATAAGTCAGAGTTGACATTCTAATGGATGGCGTAGTACTTAAGTATTATCGGGAATTTTCCTGCTTAGCAGATCGTTGTGAGGCAACTTGCTGCGCCGGCTGGAAAATTGTCGTGGATCCGGAGGCGTATGAGCGGTTTCAGAAGATAGAGCCGGAATGGCTCCGAGAGGACATACTCTCACATATCCATAAAAAAGAGGGCGTTTATTGCTTTGAAAATCTTGCAGGAGGTCGCTGCGCGATGCTAGACGAGGATGGATTGTGCAGGATACAACGGAATACCTCTGAGGAGATGTTATGCAATACCTGTCGTAAATTTCCACGTTTAACAGCAGTAATTAATGGCGATGTGTGGATCTCGCTTGCTGCTTCCTGCCCTGCAGTAAGCAGATATCTGCTACATGATCCGGTAGAGTGGAACACTCTGCAGGGAGAGAGGATCTGTTTAGATGATCTTTCTGTATGGAAAGAGGGAAAAAGTGCCCTGCAATTGTTAAGTGCGGCATATCCACACGAGGATCCGGATTTTGATTCGTTTGTAAATGTGTCTATGGAATGTTTGGACATTATACTGGCGTTTCCGGAATGCCGATATTTAGAGGATAGTTTTGATTTTTATGAGCGGGAAAATGACGAAGCAGCTTGTGATTTGATACGTCGATTTGTGGCAAATACGGGGCAATGGTGGAAGCAGTATTATGACAATTATATGCGCTATCGGATTTTATCCCGGTATTTGGAGTATCCACAAGAGATGAACACAGAACGTATTCATCAGGTGCTGGGTGAACTGTTGCTGCTGCGTGTCATATGCTGCAGCCGGTTTGCCTGTCGAGGATCTCTTGTGGAACAGGACATCCTAGATGCGATCCATTGGGTTTATCGCTTTTCGGCACACGGCAAACAAATGGGGCAGCGTGTTCATCAAATGTATGTTGGATGGTCGGATCACACCATTGCACAAGCTCTGCCAAATGGTGATACAGAATGAAAGTGGCATATTGACAAAAACACCCGAAAGAACCGGGTGTTTTTTGAATTTATTAACAAATTTTTGTTTTTATTTTGTGCAATGTATGGAAAGTGAAAAAAACAGAAAAAAAGTCTTTACGTTTTCGGGTAAAACAGATATAGTAACCTTACTCCCAAGTTGAACGACAAAGAATTAGTATTTTGACCAGCCCGAAAGCAACTTACGTTGTCTGGCAGGTCGCTCATAATAGGGAAGGAGGTTTGGAGTTCAATTGAAGATTGCATTTTGGAGCCATACGAGAGAGGGGGCGTGTGTCACGACGAATCTTGCGTGTATGGCAGCTATGACAGCAGTTCATAGTGAAAAGAAATGCATGCTCCTAGAGAATCATTACAGTCTTAGAAATATCGGTGACCTGATGCTCCCGTCAGAGAGGATCGAATGTTTGCGTGAGCAGGGTCAATATTATAACAAATACGGGTTGGAACATCTTTTGAAAGAACTGTATTCCGGAAAGAATGATGCGAATATGATACAGCACACAGCGATTCCTTTATTGTTTCAAAATTTATTCTATTTGCCACAGAGTTTCATTGTAAATCGAGATGTATTCAATTATGAATTTGAATTAGTCAGAGAGACTTTGTTTCAATGTCTGGAAGAGGCAGCAGATCTATTATTTGTGGATACTGAATCCAACAGAAATCTTAGTACAACCAGTATACTTTCCGATGCAGACTTAATAGTAGTCAATCTACGACAGGATACAAAGATGTTGACGGAATTTTTTGAAAATCATCCAATAATACGCAATAAAGCGTTCTTTTTGATTGGTAAATATCAGCCTAATCATACTTGGAATTTGCGTAGAATATGTTATCGTTTTCATATCCCAAGACAAAATATTGGCGTGATCCCTTATAATTTAGAGTTAGAAGAGGCGGTTACGTATGGTAGAGTACTGCAATTTTTGAATCGTAATATTGATGAAAAACAGAATAAGGAGAATGCTTTTTTTATGAGACAAGTTGATCGGGCTGTAGAATTGCTTCATCAGCGCATAGAAAGTTGTCAGGACTCTCGCGATGATAAATGATACAGAATTGATGACTTTTTTGTCGCAGCACATGGGCAAATGACGGATTTTGTTCGATAAATAATATAGAACTAATGCGATTTCGGGGAGGAGGAAACCATGAAAAGGGAAGAAAATAAAGGATCATTGGTGTCACACCCGATGCGGGAACGAAGTGCTGCATATCGATACCGGTATTGTTTTGGGCTAGGTGTGCTGGCGATGGGCAATATGCGTGCGATTATGGAGTTACAGCCATATTATGAACGGTTGCTGCGGCAATTACTGCCGGATCAGGATCAATACGCACAGATCATTACGGATATTAATAATGATCTGGAACGACATTTGGAGCTGGTGCGCCAAACGGTATGTGACCGTGTAGACCAGTGTTGCTTCTTGTTGGATATATACAAGATGTGTCTTATGGCGGTTTGGTCTGTGGATTACTGTCAGGCAATTTTTGATCAGTACGCTATTATGTTTCAGATCAGCAAGAGAGAACGTGAATTTATATGTGCTTTTGGGGAGGCTGCGGCGAAACAGGATCAAACCTTAGCAGCCGAGCAGTACGAACGATATGAACAGCTTGGAGGCTGTATGCCTTTTGCAGTATTGCGTTATATCTATCCGGATTTTTTGTGGAAACAGACACGGAAGGGGTTTACGGTACATACAGGAGAGACGATTTATCTTCATGGAAAGCAGATCATAGATGGGGATATTTTGGTGGAAACCGGTGCAACGCTTTGGTGTGAAGAAGCAGAGATTACTATGGATGGAGCAATACGTGTTCAAGGTGGAAGAGTACATTTTCAAAATTGTGAGATATGCGTTGAGAACTGTTCACAGAAATATTTCATAACAATGACTGCCGGATCTTCGATCATGTTGACAGCGACAGTATTAGACTGTCAGTCGCTGTGTGGTGCTATCTATCAGCAAAAGGGGAGTTTGCTCGTTAAAGACAGCAGGCTATGCCGAAGTGCTCGGGTGCCACTGGTGCATTTTGCCGGAGAGTATGCAGAGTTTCAGAATACCGGACTGCAGAATGGCTTAGAAGGACTGTTGGTATTCGAAGATCCGGCGAAAGTGTATATACACAATTGTCGATTCGTCAACGGTACGAGAGACTATGGAGGGGCAATTTACTCAGAAACCTTCGGTAGTGTACGGATCCGACAGTGCCAGTTTGTGGAATGCCGTGCAAAATATCTGGGTGCAGCAGTATATTTTCAAAATTACAGATGTGAACAGACTATATCGGGATGCGAAGTAATTTCCGATCAAAATGTGCAGGAAGCATTTTTTCAGAATTATAAGGAGGGGCGTCAATGATTCAAGATGTATTAACCCGTTTTGAGCAATATAATAAAGAGATGAGCCCTCTGGGAGATGCGATGGATGGTACAAAGCTGCAGGCGCAGCTGCAACAGTACAAACGGATTCGGATCACGGGAAATTATATTCTTCCGACGGATATTGTTTTGTATGAAGGAATGACGTTGCTGATCGATCAGGCCGTTGTATCCATGGCTGGCAATATAGCACTGCGAGGTGGAGAATTGCATATCAGTAATAGCCGGCTTGTACGTACTAGTAATTCTCATCGTGCCGGAATTAATGTGCATCAGTGCGGAAGTCGAGTTTTGATTGAGAACAGTGTGATTGATTGTGCCTATTATGGAATGTTTCTTAGAGCGGAAGATGGAGTGGTATCGGTGGCAGACAGCACGATCGTGCGTACAACCAAAGGAGCTGCAATTCGTTTTTGGGGAGAGCGCATCCATGTGATTCGCTGTCATTTTCGCGACTGTTATTCTGCAGAATCCGGTGGAGCATTAATGCTTCGAGGAGGACAGGGCGTGGTCTGTGATAATGTATTTGAACAGTGTGAAGCAGAGCGTGGTGCAGCGATTTACTTGTCCTGTGATATCGATGTAACACATTGTACTTATCATGAGTGTGTGCCGAAAGATATGCCATTTGTAAGACATTGGCGGGTAGGCGGATGCATTGATAAAAAAGGAATTCGAGTACAGAAGGAACGTAAAATTTCACAATGTACAGCGATACTTGATTGTTCATTAGAGGTGGCAACGGGAGCAAAACTTACGATAAGCGATAGCGTTATATATATGAATCAGCCAATAGTCTGCTATGGAAGTCTTGAGATGCATAATGTGAAAATGATCTGTGGACAATGTGAACAAGGTGATCTGATCCGTTTGGATCATGCTGCTTCTGCGGTATTGCAGCATTGTTTGTTTGATGGACGTAACCGGGTGGGAATACTCCGGGCGACAGGAACAAGAGTAAAGATCGCACAGTGCTTTTTTGCCAATACGAAAGGTGGGAGAGCGGTTTATAACGCATATGCCTCCGAGATCCTTGACAGCACGTTTAGTTACTGTCAAGGTGGAGCATTATATATGCAGGGTGGTAAAGTGATACGCTGTAAGTTTGTCGGGTGTCGTGACACTCGCGGTGCAGCAGTCTGGATGTATGGCGCAACAGCGGGATTGATTCAAGACTGCCAATTTGAGCGGTGTGTGTCTGATCCTCGCAGTGACGTGATCGAAAAGGGGCTTGCGCACCGAGTGATGTAGGTGCGTTAGACCCCTTCTTCCTCATCCAAATCTGCTGTCGTATCTTTCTGAGGAAGTAGATGAACTTTTACTTTATCAATACGATTGTTGGTTGCCTCGAGTACCCGGTATTCAGCGTATTCATCCTGTACAGTTTCCCCGGCTTTCGGGAAATGATCCAACAGATTAATGATATGTCCGGCAATCGAGTCATAATCCTCTGATTCCAGATCAATGCCAAGCTCATCATTAATATCATCTAATTTTGCGATACCAAGTAAGATGAAATTTTCGTCATCAATCTTGGTGATCTCATCCTCTTCGTTTGTGTCATATTCATCACGGATCTCACCTACAATTTCTTCTATGAGATCTTCCAGTGTTAAAATGCCGGCAGTTGCGCCGTATTCATCTAACACAACAGCCAATGGAATAGACTCCTTCTTCATCTCAAAAAAGAGTTCGGAAATTTTCTTATATTCGTAGGTGAAATAAGGTTCACGCATAATAGTTGTAACATCAAATTTATCGCGGGCATCTTCATAGAAGAACAGGTCTTTAACATTAATGATACCGATCACATTATCACGGCTTTCACTATATACAGGCATTCTTGTATGGCGAAGTTCCTTATATACCTCGAACAATTCCTGATAAGAAATATCCGCACTGACGAATCCAACATCCATTTTAGGAACCATGACGTCCTTAGCCATCGAATCACCGAAATCAACCACGTTTGTGATCATCTGACGCTCTTCGCTTTCAATAACACCCTCCTCGTGGCTGACATCCAAGATCGTACGAAGCTCGCCCTCTGTAATCGCAGGAGAGTGATTCGACTTTACATGGAGCAGATGCATTAGTCCGTTGCTCAATTGATTCATTAAAAAAGAAATCGGCCGAAGTATGTTCGTTAGTCCATAAATCGGTTTGGCATAGATCAGAGATAAACGTTCCGCATTCATTGTTGCGAGAGACTTTGGAATGATTTCTCCAAATATTAAGACCAAAATAGTAATAATTCCTGTTGCAATACCGGTGATCGCGCTTACACTGTCACTCATACCTGAACTTTTTGCAAGTTTCATTGCGAAGGTTGTTGTCAGAGAAGAAGCAGATAAGTTCACAACGTTATTACCTATTAATATGGCACTAAGCATTTGCGTCTTTTCTTCGATCAGTTTGAGTACCAGAGAGGCATTCTTGTTTTTATCGTCTGCCAATGATTTGATACGCATTTTGTTTACTGTTGTTAAGCAAGTCTCTGCAGATGAAAAGAAAGCAGAGAGTGCGAGCAGAATAAGTAAAATAACTATCTGCCGGGCGTCGCTTGAATCCAAAAAAAATCAACTCCAATCCTAATTAATGGGGCTGCAAAGTAACCATGCAGCTTAATGATAAAATGTATCCTTAAGGGCTTTGACAAAATCGCTAAGGATCATTATAGTATAACAAGCAATATTCTACCGAGGAATGTAGGAAATGTCAAGATATCTTGCGTTGCGAATTTGTGATATAATGACTCCAAAATCCGCACTAAAATAGGAGGCCTACTATGGAAAATAATAAGAAATATCTTAAACTGCTCGCCCAAAAATATCCGACGAAACAGGCTGTGAGCAGCGAGATAATAAATTTAAGTGCTATTTGCAACCTGCCAAAAGGAACAGAACATTTTATGAGCGATATTCATGGCGAATATGAAGCATTCTGCCATATTCTAAATAACTGCTCAGGTGTCATTCATGAAAAGGTTGACCTTTTATTCCGTGATACACTCAGCAATGTGGAAAGACAGGAAATCTGCACGCTGATATATTATCCCAAAGAAAAACTTGAAATGCTCCACAAGGAATGTGAACTCCCTGAAGAATGGTACCGCATGATGCTTGGAAATCTCATTGAGGTCGCAAAACTCCTCTCCTCAAAATACACACGCTCAAAAGTTAGAAAAGCGATGCCAAAGGAATTTGCCTATATTATTGATGAGCTTTTACATGTACAGAAAGACGAGGATGACAACCAGGTCCGCTACCACAAAGTCATTCTTGATACAATATTAAACATTCATAATGGTGATGAATTTATCATTGCACTCGCAAATCTTATAAAAAGACTTGCCGTTGACCATCTTCATATCGTCGGTGATATATTTGACCGTGGGCCATGTGCCGATATGATACTTGACCTGCTCATAGAGCATCATTCACTTGATATTGAATGGGGTAACCACGACATTCTCTGGATGGGTGCGGCTTGCGGAAACAAGGCATCTATAGCAAATGTCATACGAAACAATCTGAAATATAACAATACAAGAATCCTCGAAAACGGTTATGGTATAAGTCTTAGAAACCTTGCTCTTTTCGGAGAAAAAACATATAAGGATAAAGAACCGATGGACGCGGCACTCAAAGCAATATCTGTTATTTTATTTAAACTTGAAGAACAAATAATTTGCCGCCATCCTGAATATGAGATGAACGAAAGACTGCTTCTTTCAAAAATAAATCTTAATGATTTTACCATAAAAACTGCTGACTCTGATTTAAACAATAAAAATACTATAACTGCTAATACTGATATAAAAAATAACTACAATAAAAATGACACTGATACCGTTTCAGACAGCAACGGCAACTCCGATTGCAATCCGACGGAATTACTTTATAAATTATCAGATACAGACCTGCCTACAATAAATCCTGATAATCCCCTGGCACTTACTGAACAGGAAAATGCCATTATGGACGAATTACAAGCTGCCTTTATCGGAAGTAACCGTCTGCAGAAGCATATAAAATTTTTATACGAAAAGGGCAGTATGTATAAGATATTTAACAACAATCTGTTGTACCACGGCTGTGTTCCTCTTGATGAATACGGAAACTTCGACGGAATCACACTTGATGGAGTTGTCTATCAGGGCAAAAAATACCTTGATTATGCAGATAAAATGGCAAGACTTGCTTATCTTGACAATGACAACGAAAATGCACTCGATTTTATGTGGTTTTTATGGGCAGGTCACAAGTCACCACTCTGCGGCCGTGTCATAAAGACCTTTGAGAGAAGTATGATAAACGATGAGAATACATGGCATGAACCGACAAACCCTTACTACAGATTTTATCATACTGAAAAGACCTGCAATATGATACTTCACGAATTTGGTCTTTTCTCACCTGAATCACATATCATAAACGGTCACACCCCTGTAAAAACTATTGAGGGAGAATCACCAATAAGGGCAAACGGAAAACTTCTTGTGATAGACGGCGGTTTCAGCAAAGCCTACCACGAAACAACCGGTATCGCCGGATACACGCTTATATTTAATTCACATGGAATGAGGATCAAAGCACACCACCCATTTGAAAGTGTGTATAAAGCACTTAGAGATAATAAAGATATAGACTCAGAATCTGAGATAGTTTACACGGCAAGTCCAAGAATACTTGTCAAGGATACCGAAAACGGTAAACAGATACGAGATGAAATTTCAGACCTTAAGATGCTGCTTAACAGTGACGCCGTGAACTAATAACAATATCGGGCAGATATTCAAAATACTCTCTGCTGCTTACCTATAACACTGTTTGAAGTAACTTCCTTGATACTATTAAACTACTGTCAATAAAAAGGGGCAAAACCAGCGTTTTGCTCCTGGCATCACACTACTTTACGAGCATTTTCCTATACTTAAAAAAAGACTGTTGCACTAAAATTTGATGCTACAGCCTTTTTTATTTTTTAATTTTCTCACTACTTATACTACAACATTTTTATTTAAAGACTCTGCAGATATTCTCCTTCTTCTATACACTCATCTACTGATTTTTTGACTGCTTCTTCATATGTCATGCCTTGTCTGTGATATTTTCTGGTTTATTTGCACAATTCACCTTTGTCAAACTTACTTTTTCCCAATAATCTTTCCTATTATAACCGCTATCACAATAGTAACTGCCATATCAGGCAAAGTATTTCCTACAGGTATATCAACAGTCATAAGATAACGGTAAAGTACAAATCCTATCACCCATATAACTGCATTTATCATATCAACATTCTTACTGCTCTTATCTGCTTTTAAGATAAAGTAATCTGCTATCTGTATAGCTATCATTGGTGCGAACACCGAACCGATAAGGTACATGAAGTCTGTTATATCATCCATAGGGAATAATATTGCTGCCACTGTTCCTATTACGGTTACTGCTATTGTCACATATTTTCCGTTTAATTTTGATAAAATAGTTTCACTTGATATTCCGGCTGAATATGCATCAAGGAATGTTGTTGTCACTGTTGAAAATACTACTATCAAAAGTCCGATAATTCCAAGCCCTGCTTTTACCATTATCTGTGCAACATCACTTTCTCCCGTAAATATAGCTGCACCCATTCCTATAATATACATCCAGCAGCTTACGATTCCATAAACTATCGTGCTTACAAGTGTTGCCTTTACAGGCTCTTTTGCTTCTCTTGTATAATCACTTATAAGTGGAAGCCATGACAACGGCATAGCTACCGCAAGCTCTACTGCTGCTCCAAAGCTCATGCTGTCGCCTGATACTTTTACTCCTGATGTATCGCTAAAGAATATAACCTTACACATTATTATAGTAAGAATAAATAATGCAGCCATTGCAACAGTATTTATTTTTCCAAGATTTGTTATTCCAATCACAACCCAGAGAATAATAAGAGCACCGATTACAAGACACCACACCCAGTTTCCTGTATTAAATATTCCATTTGCTGCAAGTGCTCCATCATAGATCATAATAGAAGTCCATCCCACAAGCTGAAGCACATTTAAAAATGCAAAAAATTTGCTTCCATCCGCACCAAAACTCATAGTAACAGTATCCATTGCACTTTTTCTTTCTTTTCCACCTATGATTCCTGCACAAAAAAGCATAAGGCAACCTATAATATGACCGATTATGATAGCAAGTATTCCTTTACCAAAACCGAGCGATGCAAACGATGTTCCCGTAAGTATCTCGGCTATCGAAAGTCCGGCTCCAAACCATATAAGTCCGTTTTCAAATAATGATGTTCTTCCCTTGTTTTCCATTTAATTCCTCTTTCTTACTTCTTATTATTTCTTTTCTTCTTATCTTATATAAATATTTGTGAAACTCCAAATAAACTATATTTTGTTTTTGCAACTTTACATATCATAAACAAGGAGCTTATGACATTTAATATAGTATAAACTCTTTCAAATATAACGGATTGCTCCATTGCTACGCAATTTTGACCCTTATTTCATAAATTCATTGTCACACGCAAATGCGTGGTTCATAGGTCCGCTTCCCTTTCCAAGATCAAGCATTGCCGCAAGTGCTCCTGATATATAATCCTTTGCCCTGAGTACCGCCTTATCAAGGTCATATCCTTTTGCAAGATTTGATGCTATGGCACTTGACAAAGTACATCCGGTTCCATGAGTATTAGGATTGTCTATCCTCTTTCCCGTAAACCACTTGTAATCACCATTTCTATATAAAAGGTCATTTGCATCATTTATCTGATGACCGCCTTTCATAAGCACTGCACAGTCAAATTTTTCACTTATAAACTTTGCCGCTTCTACCATGTCATTTTCATTCTCAATCTTCATTCCTGATAAAACTTCACCCTCAGGTATGTTTGGTGTGAGAACTGTTGCTATCGGAAGCAGTTTTTTCTTCAATGTACTTATCGCATCATCAGTTATGAGTTTTGCACCGCTTGTCGCAACCATAACGGGGTCAACAACTATATTTTTTGCCTTATACTCTATGAGTTTATCTGCGATTTTTTCTATAAGTCCGCTTGCCGATACCATTCCTATCTTTACCGCATCAGGGTAAATGTCCGTGAATATCTCGTCAATCTGCTCTCCTAAAAATTCAGGTGTCACATCCATGATAGCAGTCACACCCGTAGTATTCTGTGCCGTAAGTGCAGTTATCGCACTCATCGCATATACTCCGTTGCTTATCATTGTTTTTATATCAGCCTGAATTCCTGCTCCACCGCTTGAATCACTTCCTGCTATTGTTAATGCTGTTTTCAAATTTATGTCCTCCTTTTTTTATTTATGTACTCTCGGAATTTTCTGAACGAAGAATTTCGAGATGGATTTTTGATATACAATGACATTTTCGCAGTGCGTACACGGTGTGTACGACGAGAAAATGGAAACAGTATATCGGAAATGCAGCCGAAATGACTCGTTTTGAGAAGATACCGAGAGTACATTATTTACGTACTCTCGGTATCTGCGAAACTATCACCAATCTGCCTGAGTCAAACGGATATTGACAATCCGTTCCACTGCCTGCTCGTAACACTATTAACTGCTATCGCAGAATATCAGTTTCGCAATTTCCTATAATCGTGCTACATCATATAAAAAGCCACAAAAAAAGAATATACATAACTACCATGCATATTCTCAACATAAATCATTGCAAATCTATACCGACAACTTCCTACGCTGGCATTATCCATCAGGTTATAAGGGTTAAGATACGCAATCTACTCTCAGCCTGTTTCACGCACAAGCTCCCCCGCATCGGCTATTATACATTAAGTTTATAATTAGTGCAAGTTGTTTACAGTATTTTTATGGCAGAACTGTTAATCTTCATCAAACTATGGTATAATTATTTTAGAAAGAAATTTTTCAAAGTTATAATCTAAAAACAGACCAATAGGTCAATAGGTAATTGCGAAACTAAATATATGTTGTGTCAATTACACAGCTATAACAAATAATATCGCCGGCACGCTTTCGCTATGTTGTCGTTCGTAGCAGTACATAAATCAGCAAAAAACGCTGATTAAGTGCTGACGACGACAAAAATGCCGACTAACACTATTTGTTATATCTGCACAATTTAATCAAGATTTATGATAGTTTCACAAACGCCTAAATAGGTCAAAATGAAAAGGAGGGATTTCTATGGATATTGCAGCACTCTCTATGGGCATATCACAGGCAGATGTAATAAATAATGTTGAAACCGCAGTTCTTGCAAAAAGTCTAGATACAATGAAAGAAAGTGGAGCCGGTCTTATCGACATGATGAATCGTTCTGCTATGGAAAGGTCTGTCAATCCGGAACTCGGTGCAAATATTGATATTACGATATAAAACTGTTTTCTAAAAATTAACCCCCATCTATGTTGTGAATATTGTCATTATACAGATGGGGTAGTTTTTTATTCTTTTTTACTCTATTATTAAATGAGCTGTTGACCTTATAATATCAGTAAAATGTTGAACTTCTCCTTTAGAATATCTATTATTTTCTATCTTATAAGAAAGTAGCTGTCAACACAATAATTTTATATCTATATACAATAATCACTCCATCCACCCTCATCAGTCCCTACACAACTGTTTCGTACCATAAGTTTTCCCTCAAGCTCTGTCCTGACAACACTTTTATGTCCTCCACGCATACGGTCAACTAGAAGATATAATGCAAACTTCCCCATCTCCTCTTTAGGAAGTCTTACTGTTGTGAGCATAGGTCTTGTATATTGTGCTTCTTCTATATCATCACTTGCTATTATAGATGGAATATAATACCTGTTTTTATTTGTTTCAAGGAATTTTAACATCCCGATAGCCGTTATATCGTTTGCACAATATATTCCTGTCGGTCTGTCCTCCGACTGCATAAATTTCTGCATTGCCGCAAACCCCTCCGCTTCTGTCTGTCCGGTCTGTACTATATAATCTGCCTCCGGGTCGATGTCATGTCTGTGCAATGCCTCAAGATACCCACGATACCTCGCTTCATTGTAGCAGTCACCAACATAACCTATACTTGTATGCCCTAGTGATATAAGATATTCTACTGCCATCATGGCAACTTTCTTTCCGTCACACAAAACCTCATCAACCTCATAATTTGTTGAATTACGGTTTACCGAAACGACATTTTTAAATTTGTTATTGAGTTTTTTCAATGCGTCTTTATTACATTTACCAATGATTATAAGACCGTCACATTTCTGCTCAAGCTCATCATACATTTTATCTACCAGCAGATTAAGATCCTCATGGCGGCATTTTTTATCATTTGAAAAAACAGGCATATACCAGACCTTTGTCAATATTGCAACCTGTTTATGTATCTCACTTTCTATCACCCGCAGCAGTTCATTAAAAAACGGATCTGCCGTTGCCTTTTCCATTCGTGTCATAAGAACACTGACATAATAGACTTTTTCTTCCTTCTCCTTAACTCCCATCTTTAGATTTCTTGCAGCAGTATTTGGGGTGTAATTAAGCTCTATCGCAATCTTCCAGATTTTGTCACGAAGCTTGGGAGATGAACATTTATAATTTGGATTATTGAGCACGCGTGAAACAGTCGAAGCCGATACACCTGCTCTCTCTGCTATTTTCTTGATTGACATGATTTTTTCCTTTCTTACTTAAGGATGTACTCTATGAACAACTTTTGTCTTTTCCCACTTACATTATATTCATACTCTTTCCCTAGGACAACAATAATATTTGAAATCGTTTTCACACACTGCAATCCCCTGATATTCAGGTATTTCATGATTATATACATATAATATTTCAACCAAAAAATCCCCTGACATAGCTAATCAGATATCAGCACCCTTCTCTGCTGCCTGCCTGATAATGTTAAAATTGCTGGGTTTTCCGTATTTTCATCCTGTTTACACAAACTCTCCCCAATTAACTTTATTTGTTCACATTTATTAACATATATTTCACATTTAAAACATTACAAGTTCACACTTCCACGATAATATAAACCTATCAAATGAAACAAAATCATTTGATAAGTGCTTAAATTTTTTTCATACCTTCTCCAAACAGTTAAGCGAAAGCTTGACTGTTAGAACCGCTTTCTCCAGCGGTTCTTTTTTTTCGGCAAAACAAAAAACGCAGCTTTATGAAACTCAATTCACAAAACTGCGTTTTTTATCTGACACGCTGCCAACAGATAGCAATTTTTATGTAAACATACATTGCTATCTGCTTTTGACCCTTGCATCATGCTATTTAACAACGACACCTTTTCCCTGTTTCTACAGGAATATATACTTACATACAAACAATACCGCAAGTATATACATTAAAGGTTTAACTTTCTTTGCTTTTCCACAAAATACATTGATAACTACATACGATATAACACCGAGTGCGATTCCCTCTGAAATGCTATACATAAGCGGCATTGCAAGAAGTGCAAGATATGCCGGTACTGACTCTGTAAGGTCTGTAAAATCTACACTTATGATTGATGAAATCATAAGGAAACCTACAAAGATAAGTGCAGGTGCAGTAGCAAATGAAGGGATTGCAGTAAATATAGGTGCGAAGATTATCGCAAGCAGGAACATAATACCCGTTACTGCTGCCGAAAGTCCGGTGCGTCCTCCTGCAAGTACACCGGCTGATGACTCAACATATGTTGTAGTTGTTGATGTTCCAAGAACAGCTCCGACTGATGTTGCGATAGCATCGGCAAGAAGTGCAGGCTTGATTCTTGGAAGTTTTTCGTTTTCATCGAGCATACCCGCTTTTGTTGATACTCCGATAAGTGTTCCAAGTGTATCAAAAATATCTACAAAGAGGAATGCAAAAAGTACAACGATAAAATCAAGGATTCTGATGCTTGAAAAATCTGCTTTAAAGCACTGTCCAAATGTATCTCCAATAGCTGTAATATCTATCATCTTAAGTGTAGGATATAATGAATAAAATCCGGTGTCAGGATTCGGAACATAAATTCCGACAAGCTGGCACAACATTCCAAGTATCCATGTACTTAATATTCCGATAAGAATAGAACCTTTAACATTTTTTGCATAGAGAATAACTGTTATAAACAATCCGACAAGTGCAAGTAATGCTCCAATTCCTACAGTATGGAAATTTTTTGTAAATCTGACATAAGTAAGAAGTGTAGAATCATCAGCTACTACTATCTTTGCACCCTGAAGTCCGATAAATGCAATGAATAAACCGATACCTGCACTTACACCTTTTTTAAGTGAAGACGGAATTGCATTAAATATAGCTTCACGCACATTTGTAAGCGAGAGCACGATAAATATAAGACCTTCTACAAATACCGCAAGAAGTGCTACTTTCCATGAATATCCCATATTTGCACAAACTGTTCCTGCCATATATGCATTAAGTCCCATACCCGGTGCAAGTGCAAATGGATAATTTGCAAGAAGTGCCATAGCCATACAGCCGATAAACGATGCCATAGCTGTCGCAAGAAGTACCGCATCACGGTTCATTCCCGTGCCGCTCAAAATGTTTGGGTTTACGGCAAGTATATATGCCATAGCCATAAATGTAGTAAGACCAGCTATAACTTCGGTCTTTACATTTGTATTATTTTCCTTTAACTTAAATAACTTATTTAACATAAATAATTATGTCTCCTTTTTTGTATTCTACTTTCCCTCATATGTAATCAATGATGTCACATCATACTTAGCAAGTTTTTCTCTTCCTTTAAGACCGGCAAGTTCGAGCAGGAATAAAATCTTAACTACTTCACCGCCGAGTTCCTCGACAAGCCCTGCACAGGCTTCAATAGTTCCGCCTGTTGCGATAAGATCATCCACAAGAAGAACTTTCTGTCCCGGCTTTATTGCATCCTTATGAATTTCAATCTCAGCCGTTCCATATTCAAGGGCATACGATGCTGTAACTGTCTCACATGGAAGTTTGCCCTTTTTGCGGCACGGAACAAATCCTTTGCCGAGTGCATATGCAATAGGCATACCGAAAATAAATCCTCTTGATTCAGTACCGACAACAACATCAAAATCAATATCCCTGACAGCCTCTATCATGGAATCAATAGCAAGTTTAAGTCCGTCCGGATCCTGTATCACTGATGTAATATCACGAAACATTATGCCTTTGCTCGGAAAATCCGGAATACATCTTACATAATCCTCTAATTTCTTCATTTTATCTGTATCCTCCTTCTAAAATAAGCTAATAAGTAATTGCGAAACTAATTTTAGTTTGTGTTAATTGCACACATTATATGCATTTCGCAAATGCTTAAAATAAGATAATGTCACCTCTCCTATAAGGGAACAGTAACTGCATTTAACTATGCACAATCTTTTTTATTATAGCAAAAAATCACCATATTATCAATATTGGTAACAGTTCAGCCTTAAAAATAGTAACAGTCCTCATTTATTACATTCGTAAACCTGCCAGCAAGCTGTCAGTCGCTGCTATGCAGCTTGTGTTTACTTCATTTCATAAATGAAAGGCTATTCAGCCCCAAAAAACAAGTCAATAATACATTGAGCAAGCTCATGTATTATTGACTTATCTTTTTTGGGGCTGAACTGTTACTAAAATTAAAATAATGTAAATTTACAAATATATACAATGGCAAATACTATTAGGTACACAACCGGTATGCCACGATACAATCCTTTAAAGTCCTGTCTGCTCATAGTCATATGTAATATGATTGAAATAAATACATACCACAAAAGTACAGTCTGCCATACCGCTAATGCCGCACCATAAACAGTAAGATAATAATAAATCCCCGCACTTGTCAATGCACCGCAGAATACCGGTGCTATCGAAGCCAATGCCTGCTGAATTGACCTCATTATTATATTTCCCCTTGTCACATACTCGACATATCCGAGCCTGTCACCGTCAGGATGAAAGAATACTATTTTGGTAACTTTCGCTCCCGTAACCGTTGCAAGCAGGGCATGAGACAGTTCATGGTGGAATACTCCTATAAAAGTCAGTCTGTTAAATATAAAATAGGTGAAACTGTCGCCAAGAAAGGCTGCTGTCACCGAATAAAGAAGTTTTACAAACTGCTCTATGACAACTCCCGCACCCGGTATTGCAAAAGTCAATATCAATGCTGTCAAAAGATAGTTTACATATATATTATCCATAAATTTCTCCTGTATATCATAAATTAAATATCTGTTAGGCAAAAATTTGAGGTGCGGCACATCCGGTACCGCACCCACATACTTCTAAATATGCCAAGTTGTTAAGCTATTTTCTTTATTTCAACATCATCACTTGTTTCTCTCTATTTCCTGCTTCTTAATATAAGTGATAAAGCACATAACTCCGCCCCAACAAGGCAGATTATTGTAGGAATAGTCAAGCACAACCCCTTCTTTCACTCATTCTGTTATTTATTTTCGTACTATCAGCTTTCTTATCATATCTACCGGGATAATAAGCACAGCAAGCAACATTGACACAACAAGTGCTTTTACGCTGAGCATCGTTGTATCAAATACCGGACCGCCTATCTGAATGATAATTGTCTGCAATACAAATATTGCTCCCATTACAAGCCCAAAATTTTTATTCTCGCTTATATGCTCAAAGAGATTAAATCTCTCAGATCTTGTATTTAAACTATTTAATATTATCGAATAGATAAAGAAGGCAAACATAAATGTCTTTTCGTAAAGTTCAGGATTTTTGCATCCTTCAGGCATTACAAATGATGTTATACCGCCCACATTTTCAAGTATCAGTATTGAACCTAATGTGATAAATATAGCACTGACTCCTATTGCTGACTTGATATACCCGGTGAGGATATTGTCAGTTCTCTTTGCAGGCTTCTCGTCCATATATCTGTCAAGAATAGGTTCACCACCAAATGCCATTGCTGCAAGCGTATCCATTATGAGGTTTATCCACAAAATCTGCACGATTGAAAATGGCTCTGTCCAGCCAAGTATAGGTGCAAGTATATTCATAAGAAGTGTACTTATATTTACCGTAAGCTGGAAAATAAGAAACTTACCGACTGATTTTGCCATTGTTCTTGAGTTAAGTACGCAGTCTTTTATTGAAGTAAGACTGTTATTAAGAATAACTACATCACCGGCTTCCTGTGCAACTGCAGTTCCGTCACCCATAGCAAATCCTATATCAGCCTGTTTTAACGCAGGTGCATCATTTACACCGTCACCAGTCATACCACAAACATTGTCAAGCTGCTGTGCGATAGATACCAAACGTTTCTTGTCAAGCGGCTTTGCACGGCTTACAACTTTAAGATGTGGAAGTTCTTTCTTAAGTTCCTCATCTGACATTTTTTCAAGTTCTTCATGTGTGAGAACAACATCGTTCTTCTCATCCACGAGAATACCGGCTTCTTTTGCGATAGCCGTCGCTGTCTCCTCAGCATCACCTGTCACCATGACAACCTGTATTCCGGCACCGTTAAGCACCTCAACTGTCTCGATTGCATCTTTTCTGACATTATCCCTGAGACACAATACTGCAAGAAGTATTTTCTTTCCATCTGCTATCTTTGCAACAGATAAAAGTTTCATAGTACGCTTAGCCTGTGCTTCCATCTGTTTTATAACCTTTTCTTTGTCAGCAGCAGTAAACTCTTTTATGCTTCCGTCTGCTGTCTCATAGTGGGTAATGTCATCAATTATCTGCTCTGTTGCACCTTTCCAGTAAACTACACCGTCGTTAAGTTCCACGATGGCACATTTCTTTTCAGAGTCAAATCCATTATTTTCTTTAACTCTTTTTTCAATTTCATCCTCATCCGGCTTTGCATTGTTGGCAAGGGCATAAGAAAGAAGTGCCCTATCCATGTTGTTACTTCCGATAGCCTTTCCCTCTGATACTTTAGCAAGGTTATTGACTGTTATCGCATCTATAAAGTCAGCATTTAACAGTTTATCAGCAATCTCACCATCACCTGTGATAAATTCTACCAAAGAGAGATTTCCCTCTGTGATAGTACCTGTTTTATCACTGAACAAAAGGTTCATATAAGCGGAATCTGAAAATGCAGCTTTGTGGCTTACTAAAATATTCTTTTTATACATTGACTCAGTATTCATCGACTGCACAAGACTGTTCATCATCGGAAGTCCCTCCGGAACAGCCATGATAACGATAGAAGCCATAAGCATCACTGCCTCCGCAATAAGCAAAATAACAAATACCGGGGTAATTGCTTCATTCGCTCTTACGATATTTAACACTACCTGTAAAACACCTGCTATGGCTGCTGCTGAGACACCGAGTTTACCGATACCTGCAGCTACTACCTCAAGTTTAAGGCTTGAAGTGTCTTTTCTTTCCTCTTCCTCATTATCTGTAAGCGCCTTATTTATCTTACCAAGCTCTGAAGCATCGCCTATAACAGTTGCCACCATATAAGCCTCACCGCTTGTAACTACAGAACCCATAAACACTTTATTTTCTGATGAATAATCTGTCGACTCTGCATCATCCATATTGTCTGCTGCCACTTTTGACTCATCTCTTGACTCACCGTTTAATGCCGCCTGAGAGACTTTAACATGACCGTCAAAAATAAGTCCGTCAACCGGTACTTTGTCACCAGCCTGTATAAGTATCGTATCACCTTTTACGATTTCATTTGTAGAAATCTTTAAAAGTTTTCCGTCTCTCATTACTTTTGCAAAAGTTTTACTGTACTCCTCCTGCAAAGCTTCACTTCTTGAACTGTTTCTGTACTCCGACAATGTTGAAAAGCCCGTTGCAAGTGCTATTGCAAGAATGATACTCACGATTTCTATTGCATCGTTTCCGCCTGAAATAGCCGGAAATATAACACCAAGTACCGCAAGCACAATTTTAAGCAGAAGTGCAAAACATAAAACTTTTATCCATATATCATCAAATGCTCCTATAAACATTGATAATAATGACTCCTGTTGTTTTTTTGCAAGCTCATTTGTTCCAAACTCTGCTTTACTCTTAGCTGCCTGTTCACCGGACAAGCCTTTTTTAAGGCTGTCCTTTTTCATTATTTCAATCATGATTAGAAAATTTCCTCTCTTTTTTATATTCACGCAATACTTTCTTAAAGCATCACGGAATTACCTGCTATCAATTCTTTCTAAAATAAACTTTTTCTGACTTTCAGCATATGCCCTGTCACTTATAATGTCTGCATAATTCACTGATACTTGTATCCTTTGTCCCCTGACCTATGGCATTGAACTTCCACTCTCCGTTATGTCTGTAGATTTCTCCAAATATCATCGCAGTCATTCCCGAATAGTCCTCAGAAAGGTCGTATTTGCACATTTCCCTGTTTGTTTTTCCGTCAACTATTCTTATAAATGCATTTTTTATCATACCAAATTCCTGTTTTCTCTTTATACAGTCATAAATATTTACCACAATGACTATCCTGTCATACTCAGCAGGAACTTTTGAAAGGTCTATAAGTATCTGCTCATCGTCACCCTCACCGTCACCTGTAAGATTGTCACCCATATGCCTTACAGTCCCTGATTTATGTTCGAGATTTCCAAAATAAACTACATCATTCTTATCGCAGAACTTTCCATCCTTTAAAAGGATTGCAGTCGCATCACAATCTATGTCGGCTGCTTGTGTTCCAAATAGTGATGCAAGAAAACCTTTCTTACTCTCCACAGCGTCCCAGCCAAGACCTACAAGTACATTTGAAAGACCGGCACTTTCCTTTGTAAGGCTTACCTTCTGCCCTTTTTTTAAGCTTATTGACATTCCATACCTCCTTTTTAGGCAACCTCAATTCCATAGTGTCCGCAAAGTGCAGCAAGCCCCCCCTGGAAACCGCTTCCTATCGCATTGAACTTCCACTCTCCGTTGTGTCTGTATATCTCGCCAACTACCACTGCCGTCTCGATTGAAAAATCTTCTCCGAGGTCGTATCTTATAATCTCCTCATTAGTCTCAACATTGACAAGTCTTATATAAGCATTTGACACCTGACCGAAATTCTGTCTCCTTGTCTCTGCATCATAAATTGTTGCCGTAAATGCGATTTTTTCAATATTGGCAGGAATATCAGCAAGATTTACCTCTATCTGCTCATCATCTCCCTCACCGTCACCTGTCCGGTTGTCACCCATATGCTTTATAGCACCTGATGGATGTTCAAGATTTCCATAAAATACAAACTCTTTTTCTGTCGGGCATTTACCATTTGAATCTACCATAAATGCGGCTGCATCAAGATCAAAATCAGCCCCCGAATCAAATGCATTAACATCCCATCCAAGACCTACCATAACATTTTTAAGTCCAGGATTTCCTTTTGTAAGATCTACTTTCTGTCCTTTTGATAAATTAATTGGCATAACTCATTTCCTCCTCTTTTTAAATGTAAAAATTTCATTAATATAAGTATAACACTAAAAGTATTTATCTAATACTTAAGTTTTTATTAACGCTTAACAGCACCGCCATATGTTTCCATAAACTCTTTCTTAATCTGGTCAAGTCTTGCTGCATCATCAATACGCTGTTTTCTGGCATTTTCCTGAATAGCTCTTGTCTCGTCAATACCGTTTACAATGGTTCTCCATGTCTTCTCAAGCGTATCTATCTTTATTGAACTGCCCGATGCAAGTTTTGCCGTCATCTTTGACTGCTCAACAGTATTCTTTGCATTTTTTATAAGCATCTCATTTGTCTTTTTGTCAAGTTCAGACATTGCCTCTGCCTGTATCTTTTGTCTCTTTAACATAATAGCCTGTGCAAGTGCCTGCTTAAATACAGGTAATGTGACGATAAATGCAGAATTTATCTTTCTGACAAGATTCATGTTGCTGTACTCCATCGTCTTAATCATAGGAATTGACTGCATGGCAATATTCTCCGCAGTCCTTAAATCCTGTGTTCTCTGCTCAAGCATCATCAACGCATTATTAAGGCTTGAAAGTTCAAGCTGAATGGCATTGTCAGCCGTATTTTCATAGTCCTGCTGTCTCTGTGCAATATAATTTTCGAGTTCCTTGCATCCCTGCTCACCGGCAAGAATATATTTGACAAGTTCATGATAATAACCAACATTTGCATCAAACATCTGGTTTAAATTTCTGTTTGACTGTTTTATCTCACTCTCATACTGCTTAAGCTGAACATATATCTTGTCAACCTCATCACCCATTGTATGATATTTCTGTAAGATTTTTTCAAGCTGCTTTCTCAGATTTCCAAATAACTTATTAAAAAGTCCCTTGTCCTCCCTAATCTCGTCAATATCAAACTTTGACATTATCTTTGAAAGTGCATTGAGCATCTCGCTCGACTCATCAATCTGGCTCATGCTCATACTGTTAAGAACTATATCAGAAGCCTTTGAAATCTCATCTGCTGCCTCAGCACCAAAAGACACTATCGTTTCAAGGTTGTTTACCTCGATAGTGCTGACAAGTGCATCAACCTCATCTGAACCCACAAGCTCGTTGTTCATCTGCTTTCTATCCTCGACAATATCATAAACATCGACCGCTTCAATCTCATTCTGAACTGCCGGCTGAACTGCTGCCGGTTCTTTTTTTCCAAAATCAAGTCCCATACTTGTCCTCCTTAATATTTTTGACTATCAATCTTCTTGACTTTCATTCAAGATGCGTCCCTCGCTTTCAGCTTTTAGTTCTCATCTTAAACTTTTGTTTAGTTAATATCTATTTTTTAACAGTCTGTTTTCACAAACTTCTGCAAACTGCCTGCTCAGAAATAAATATCTGTTTTTATTTTCTCAACCATGCCTGAACAACCTGTCACGCCATGATGTGTGCAAACTTAACGAAATACTTTCCCAGTCCGGTATCTGAATATCATATATATAGTCACCGAGCTGATGTTCTTCCATAAGTTTCAAATTGAAATATTTTTCCATATTGTAACCCGTAGGCACAAATAAAGCAACATCAAAACCGAGCAAATGCAAAAAAGTAAGATAAATCGTATCTTCTAAGGAAATCAGCTCGTCTGATGTATTTATATACAAAAGTTTTGGATTTTTCTTAGTAAAATCAAATGCCTGCAAAAGCCTTGTCACTTCCTTAGGCAGATTAAGAGCCACTGAAACTATAGTATATTCAGTTCCATTTTCAAAAGTCCCCTTAATATATTTTTGTGCTATCAAAAATTCCAGCTTGTCAAGAATATAATCCTGCATCTCATCACGCAGAAAACCATACCGGTATGCCCTGCTTTTTTTTATCTTGTCCCTGTGCAGCCTGCCATTCTTAAAAAATTCTGTAGCATATTCTTTAATCGGATTTGCATCTGTCGAAAGAATATTAGGAACTTTGTCTACAACAACCGTTTCAGGTGTCATAAGCTTTTTTAACATTATCATATATTCTCTGACATTTCCGTCTTTTACACCCGAAAACTTAGAAAAGATAACAGGAATATTTACAGAACCGTCAACAGTCGAAAATCCCGGTCTGTACTTAATCTCAGTCTCCCACAAAATCTTGATTTCCCTGTCCATAGTCTGCAATGAAACAGTCCGTGCTTTATCATACTGTTTATCCCTGAATATGGTATCATCGTTATACATAAGCGTGTCAAGCTCTCTCTCCGCATGGTATGCCGCCGTACCTATGTGCAGCCCCGAATTTTGTATAGGAAATTTATCTATGGCAAGCTGTTCCTCATAGTTTATATCATACAGAATATTATCCTCAAGTCGGCATCTCTCTGCCCTGTTTGGACATAAAATAAGCACATCAATCGGTGTCCTTGCAAGAAAATGCATAAACATAGCTTCATTTTCATCATTGCAGCCACCCATATAAATAAAACACGGTATGTTGTCATAGTTGAAATTCTTAAAAAACTGCGTCTGATATCTGTTAATAAAACAAAGAAGATATACGGCTTTATTCAAAATTTTATTTATATTTGCACCTGTCCCAAGCCTGTCCGCCTCTCCATAAACAGTATCCTCAAAAGAATTGATAAGAAACTCACTAACTATCGGATTTTCGGTAAAATTGATATTTAATTCAAGTCCCTTTACAAGCTGAAAAACATCACGGTAATTTCCTCTCCTTATCTTTGCAATCTCATCAACATCAGGCTTAGGTATCAGCTCACTAATGACAACAACATTTCGTTTCATAGCCTTAAGCGAAAGATAAAATTGATAAAGTTCATTTTCATATGTAAGTTTGTCCCAGACACCGTTTATCCTTACATAACAGTTTAAAAATATTTTATCTTTATCTGCCCCATAACCCTGTGCATTATCAGCAGAAAACATCCCATTTCCCAGATTATTTTCTATATTTCTTATATTATGCAAATTCTGTGCATTTTCTACATTGTTTACTTTTTCTGTATTTCTTATATTATGCAAATTCTGTACATTTTCTACATTGTTTACTTTTTCTGTTCTTCTTTCGTTTTCATATAATTTCCTAAATCTGTCTTTTCTGACCCCTGCCGGCTGCAAAAAATCGTCAAGCCCATTGCCCTCTATCCAGACATTAGTGCAATTACGAGTAGAAACCTTATACGACATTTTTGGCTGTGAACCACCTCTGTCTGCCATACTATTTATATTGTCTGCTTCTGTACTCTGAACTTTTATATTTAAACTTTTTTTGTTCTGTAAAGATTTCGTACTCTTTCCTCCTGCCTGCGGTATTCCACTTTCTTGTCTTTGTATGTTCTGCACATCTACTTGCGAACCTCCCGTTCCATGACTTTTTGTTTCCTGTCCTCCTGACTGCAACTTTATCGTTCCATGACTTTTCGCTCTCTGTACTTCTGCCTGCGAACTTACCGTTCCATAACTGTTTGTTCCTTGTACTCCTGACTGTGAATTTATCGTTCCATGACTTTTCGCTCTCTGTACTTCTGCCTGCGAATTTACCGTTCCTTGACCGTTTTCTCTCTGTGCCTTAAAATCATGGTTTTCAAGCATACTTTTTATACTAAAATCTGCCGCAAACTCTCTCACCATATTTTGCTCTGCCGCACCGTTTTCTCCCACATACTCAAAAGACTTTTCTAAATTTTCGTCAACCTTAAGATAAGACACATCTCCGTGTGGCTGCACAAAAACAACATCGCATCCCGCATCAGCAAGTATATTTATAAGCATAAATTCATAGCCGACAATATCTCCCACGAAAAAAATCTTTGGGATATTCTCACCGTTCATCTGCTCCACGACACCCTCAAATTTATAATAAAGCCAGCACATAAATTTAATATACGCATTTTTAAGCATATTTTCATTCTTACCGCTTCTTCGCAGTCCGTCAAGAACATCATATATCGCCCCTGCAATATTTTCACGCTGAATTGCCCTCATGCGTGGCAGCCATTTTTTCAAAGCATCAGAAATAAATCCCATGCTCATCTGAAAATCCCTCCCCATAATCTCCTGATAATACGAAAGATTACTTTCAGTCGGATTTCCTATCTTCCCGTCAATTACAACACCGGATTTTCTCGCCGCATTATAATATTTATAAATAAATTCATCTATTTTATCAGATGTTTTGTTAAAACGATAAAAATAAATTCCTTTTTCACTCCGTCCGCTAAGCGGAACAAAGAAATCGTCAAGGCTTTGAATTTTTATATGCTTAAATAACACTTTTACCACCTCAATATCTGTCGGTATTTGTATTTTTATTTAATGATATAATTGTAATCTCAATATTTTTGCCGTAATCATTTATCAATGTCATGATTTGCTAATCTCAATATTTCCTCACCCTGTATTTATTCATAGCAAATCCAAATACAGAACCGACAATTCCTCCGATTATATGTGTCAGATTTGATACATCATCTTTTACCAGAATTCCATCCCGTATCTGACCGCCTATATAGATAACTGCGACAAGAATAAAAGTAAGCGGAATTCTGCCATCTTCTATACTCGTCATACTTGCAAGCAATATAAACGCAAAAACAATACCACTCGCCCCTAAAAGAGCAACATTTGGAAAAAATATAAAATGAATAAGTCCGGTGACAAATGCTGTCGTCAATATGACAAACAGTGTATCTGTCGAGCCATACTTTTCTTCAAGAAGCGGACCCACAACAAGAATCATCATAATATTACTAATAAAATGTTCCCAGTTTGCATGTCCAAGAACATGACCGAAAAATCTGAAATATGTCAAAGGATCTGACAAAGACGATTTATATACGCAAAATAATAACCTGTCTGAAACACCTCCGGTCATATAACCAAGCCCCAAAACCAAAAGACTCGCTATTGAAAAAATCAAAATAACCGGTGAATTAAATGAAATTCTTATACCTTTATTTTCTCTACCCATTTCTATCCCCTAAATAATTCTAATACTTTATCAAGTCAAATGCCTGATTCAAATCTACAGTTAATCCATCCGTATGCTCATTCCAATATTTTATAAGCTCATTCCTTTTTTCATTTATTTTATTTTCAATTTTCTTTCTATCTTTTGCTTTAATTTTTCCATCGGATAACTGTTTTCCATCTATAATTGAAAACGAACCTGATACCTCATTCCTAATGTCGACATGAACATGAGGAAAGTTATGTTTTCCATACTCCCTAGAATACATATAATAACGTATCCCATCACCTTCATATATCGTTCCCGCATTTGAATCTAACAAAATCTCAATATTTACTTTTTGACATTCCGATACTCCCATCCTTTCAAGATAATATGACAATGGTTTTTTAATATCTTCAATAGTATAACGCAATTCATTAAAAACCAAATATTTTTCTATCATCATACTATCTTTAACTAAATGATAAATGTTATTATCTTGAAATTTCAAAGCATCTCCATACAATTTATAATCAATCCAATTCCACAACTCTTCTATAGAGAAGTCTTTTTGAATATTCTTAATACAATACTGTTGTCCATTAATTTTTTTTAATGGCTCAACTATTTCCTTATCAAAAATCCCATAATTTTCACTATTTAATGCTAATATACTATCATTAAGTTTATCCTCAGCATACATATGCACCATTATATAAAATATATAATCCACTCTTTCTCTCCATCTCTGCACGAATAATAGACTTATTTCAATTTCATATAAATTTATTACAATATACTTTTAACATAAATACATTTTTATACTTTATTAGAAGTTGAATAATCACTTTATAGTATTACTATTTTAAGTATCTTATATTTATAATAACACTTATATACAATTTTCTCAAGAAGCAAACATCTTTAACGATACTAATCCCCATAAATTTAACCAATACTTATCACACTTTAGATTTTGCCATATAAATTTTTCATTCTATCTCGGTCCCATAAATCGATCACCATTTAAATGTATCATATGCTCTGGCATTTCAGCAATCCAGACCTCTGTTTCCCATGCAAGTTCCTCTGCAAACCTTTTATATGTCTTAAAATCCAAAAATGCTGTTACAAATATTTTTCCTGTCGTGACATCTTTCGTCATTTCTGTAATTTCCAATATGCGTTTCGGATCCATCGGTCCTACAGATGTTACTGACTCAACAAAATAAATCCAGTTCTTGTCCTCACGATATAGCACTACATCCGGCATTTTATCATGAAGCGTAATTTCAAATCCAAGCTCTTTCAATTTATCAACATTTTTTACAAGATTTTTTTCTATTGTATCTCCAACATATAAACATTCAGAATTTGGTGCAAATCTTGGTGCAAATTCTTCAATAATAGCCTTCTGGAGTTCATTATGTTTACCAGCAGAAAACTTAAAATCCTTGCCATTTATATTTACCGGCATCATTGTCATTTTCTTTTTAGAAGCATACATATCAATTAACTTCTCATGGTAACAAAGAAATCGCTTTATAGATTCCTTCCACACTGGTGTTTCCATCGTTTTCAGTATTTTGACTGTTTCTTCCGTCAATCTGTACCGATAATTCGGACTGTTGGTTGCTTTTCCATTATCCTCTACCAAAGCGGCTGTCCGGAATCTGTGCAGAGCCTGCTTTCTAAATGTTTCTCTGCTGTTTTCCGCATAGCTCGTGCCATAAAATTTATTAACAAACTGAATAATATCATGAATACGAATCCATTCATTTGTTGCTTCACTCCATGACATATCTGGTTTTATGCCAGCCATTGCCAAAATAACATAACAGCATATATCTGTCTGTTGTGCCTTCGGCATACCCACAATTTTCAAAAAATCTCTTACTTCTTCTATTTTGTCAGCCACAGTATCCCTCCAATATCAAATTACAATTTTCCTCTGAATAATCCTTACTTTCAAGCACTTTTCTTCCCATTTCCTGAATATCCTCTAAATCCGGTACAGGCATTGCATTAATCTCTGTTGAATTAACCTGTGTAGATCCATTCAAAATCCGATAATATTCGTCATAAAGTGTAGAATTAAATAATACATACAACCCATACACTAGGCATTCTGACATTTCCGTTAATACACCGTCTACAAAATTAATTTTATTCTGTGTACTTATCTTTTGGTATTGCGGAAATTTTTTGGCTAAATATACTCCACACTGTAATCTTCGAGGTTCTTCCTTTGCTGTAAAGCGCTTTACAAATAGATAGTTTTTGTTATCTTGCATCAATCCCTTTTGTTCTGTCACTACATATTCATGTTCTTTCCGGATTGGAAATTCTACCTTTCCTTGCCTTATATGTTGTGAATAAAATAAAGGTATTGCCCCTTCTTCCGCTTCATCCCTCAAAATCTCACGATTACGGAAGTCTACGGTCAATCCTGTTTTCATTTTTACACCAATTGCTGGAAGTGTCTTATCAAATTTATGCAATTTCTTTAATACTTCCACTTCATTTTCATCTGTTACAAGATAAACATAATAGTCCGATCCTGCTACAACCAGATCATACGGAACCGTCAATGATGTCAGCTCTCCAAAATCACTATTTGATTTCGATGATGTAATCGTAACGGTTTCTGGCTTTTCGCTCGTCTTCCTTACTTTAATAATAATCGTTTCCTGTAATACACTTTCTTTGTCGAAAACCTTATTCCTGCTGACAAAAAGGTGAATATGTTCCAATTTCCCTTCTGTCAAAAAATATTCACGAAAACGCTTAAAATATGCCCCTGATGTCCATGACCTAGGAATAATATACACCATCTCTCCATTTTCACATAAATTAAATAATCCCATCGAAGCAAAAATAAAATATAAATTTGGTGCACCGTAACACACCTCTGGCATTGCTGTCGCTTCTGGTGCATCTTTCGGAATTTTCATATACGGCGGATTGCCAATTACAAAATCATATTTCTTTGATTCCACACTCCCCCCCAACATATGATTAAAATCCAGATATTGACTCAGAATATAATTATCTTCGATAATATTAACCGTGAGTTTTTTCTTTATCTCTTCCCCACAATATTCCAAATTTCGTTTCAACAATGGTAATACATTTTCATCGTTCTCATAACAGGTAAGTTCAATCTCCTTAATAGAATCTATCGTTTCCAATCGCTCAATAAAGGCACATGACAATATACCTGAACCAGCCCCTGCATCAAGGACACTTACTTTGCTTATTTTTTCATTAACATTATATAACCCAGCCATAAAACGGGCAGTTTCCTTACTGGTAAAAAATTGTCCATATTTTTTACGTTCTTTTTTGGGCATACTCTCTATATATTCGTTTGTAAGTTCTATAATTTTTTCTAGCATATTCCACCTACCTACAAGTCTTCTCATTATTGCTATTATAATATAATTCATCACCTTTTTCAACGCTTTTTACAAACATATGTTTCTCACCCAAAATATTGATTAAGTCTACCAATTATTGTGTTTTCGTTGTATAATAAATTTGTCGTACAGGGTCACTTTCTTTCTTATGTTTTTGTCAAATTCATTATACCACTGAAAGTCCTGTGATTTCTTTTTTTTAATTGTAAAGTGGTGGTATTAATAATTATATTGAAAAAACACATTAAAGTTAGGAGAAAATTATGACTGAATATTATGTATTTGAAATAGAAAATACCAAGTATAAATTAATGTTAGATAAATTGTGTAATTTAAGTGATAGGTTTTGTTTAGTAGAACCTATTGCGGACACAAAAGATTTTCCAGACATCCTTCCAGAACCTAAAGGAGAATTGGAAAAGTTTCTAATTGAAAGAAAAAGAACATATGTCTGGCCGGGAACAAAGATTAAATTAAGAAGCAAAAACAAAGAGGCAATTCAACATTTTTATAAGTGCTCAAAGGCTAGTATAGATATATTGAAAAGGTATTCAGATTTCTTCCAGTATGAAGATCAGATGGACATTGCCTTCTTTGCAAAAGAAAACTGTATTTTATATACAATATCACATGAAGAAATTATAGTGGTGGATATGAAATATTGGAATGGTTTTTTCAAAAAAATAGAATGTAAATTAATTAAGAAAAATATGTAATTGTGTTTAAGTCTTTAAAGAATAGATTAGTTTGAGGTATAGTAATGGATAATCTAGAAGTAAAATTTTATGATACAGTTAATGACGAATTATTAAAATTTGCAGTAATTATTTCACAGAGTAACGGCAAGTGGGTTTTCTGCAAACACAAAGAAAGAGATACATACGAAGTGCCTGGAGGGCATAGAGAAGCTGGGGAGAATATTCTTGAAACTGCTAAAAGAGAGTTGCAGGAAGAAACAGGAGCAGTCGAATTTGAGGTAAAACCAATATGTGTTTACTCAGTAACAGGCAAGACCAGAGTAAATGATACAGGTGAGGAAACATTTGGACTGCTTTGTTTTGCAGAGATAACAGAGTTTGCGAAAGAATTACATAGCGAAATGGATAAAGTTGTGCTTATGGATAAGTTGCCTGAGAACTGGACATATCCTTTGATACAGCCGAAATTGATAGAGAAGTATTTGCAAGTGAAATTATAGCCATTATTCGGAGAAAAGATGATATAGATGAAACTTGGACGATATGCAGCGGATTTAAGAATTATCAGACTAATTCCTACACTTGCGGAAAGTAATGCTATAAAGCATGGAACATTGACTGATACTGAAAAGAATATGTATAGAGCAATTTTTATAGCAGGACGGCAATTGTAACAATGATAAATGAAACTCCTGTATTTAATTTATATGCCTTTAACATCCACTGTCACCCTCTTTCTCAACCCTGATTTTCTATATATTTTTTTAGCATTTTTTCTGATACATTTCCTACACTACAGGCAAAATACCCATCTGTCCAAAAAGTATGTTCTTTCCAAAAATGCTTTCGCAAATAATTCGGATATCTTTCCCATACATAGTATGTCGTATAACTTTTCATCAGATTCACAATTTTACTAACAGACATTGTCGGTTCTGTTTCTATCATGTAATGAATATGGTCTTTATCTAAGAGTTTTAACTCTTTTTCCATTATATCTGATAATGACTTTGTGTCTCTGGCATATCTCATAAGAAAACTGTTTTATATCGTCCGATATCTGCTTTGAAACCAGCAACTTCTTTCTATGTTTGCAGACGAATATAATATGATATTGGAGTAAGTACCTGTGTCTGTTTTTTGATTTCCATGTTCCCATACCACAAGTATATAACATTTTTCCACTTTTGGCTACCTTAACCCACCGTCTAAAGCCAGTGGGATTGCGTTAGCCTTCTTTTCAATGCTCCATTGTGATTCCTTTATGGACAGATTATAAATATCCATTATGAATTGAATAGCTTTATATTCAGATTTGAAATCTCCCAACATTTCAATCAACTGTTTTATGTTAAGAGTAAGATTTTCAGAACAACATCTAT
>ERZ824598.758-NODE-758-length-47817-cov-4.338240_pt1 | contig 47817 bp, 45 predicted proteins | sample MGYA00519934_ERZ824598 | MGnify/ENA primary metagenome ERZ824598 (study PRJEB31778, sample SAMEA3449177) | human gut metagenome | biome: human gut; feature: human-associated habitat; material: faeces | place: United Kingdom | collected 2010/2012 ...
TCAGCACACCCCCGGAACGGTCTGCTGTAATATGACCAACTGCATCGGTGTCGATGCAACGAATGCGGCGTCACTTTCTTATGCGTTGGAGGTTTGCCGCTCCCAGCAGGAACCGATTGTGAAATTTCTGCGGGAATATGTGCCCGGATATCCTTAATCTCCCGGATTGAAAGCTCTCTGGCGGATACCACACGCTTTGCCCCCATCCGCTGCCAGAACAGATATGTGCCATAATTGACATTGTTGCTCTGGGTACTGATATGCACCTCAATCTCCGGACAGACCTCTCTGGCAATATCAAAAACTCCCGGATCCGAAATGATCAGCGCATCCGGACCGATCTCCTTCAGCTCCTCAAAATAATGGCGGATTCCTTCCAGATCCCCATTATGAGCTGTTATATTTGCTGTGACAAACACTCTCTTTCCATGCTCATGTGCAAAGCTTACGCCCTCCTTCATATCCTCCGGAGAGAAGTTTTTGGCCTTTGCACGGAGTCCATACATATCGCCGCCGATATATACGGCGTCAGCACCATATATCACGGCTACCTTTAAAACCTCCAAGCTGCTTGCCGGTATCAATAACTCCGGCTTTCCATTTGATAACAACCCTTTCACCTCACTTTATCCGCCTGGACACGGTAATTCCGTCTCCCACAGGCAATATCACTGTATCAAGCTTCTCCGAATGGGTCAGCCGATACAGATATTCCCGCATCCGTCCATGAATCGTACGGTCTCTGCGGTTAATGGCATAACGTGACTGGATCACGTCACCATCCTGCAATACATTGTCTGTTATCAGCATACCATTTTCAGGAAGCATCTTCAATATATCCGGCAAAAAATTAAGATACTGTCCCTTGGCAGCATCCATAAAAATAAAATCATATTGATTTCCTTGTGCACAAAGCTTTTCAAGTACCTCTGCCGCATCTCCCTCCAGCAGACAGATCCTGTCTTCCTTGCCATAACGTACGAAATTTGCTTTGGCGGCCCGGATCCTTGCCGGCACCTTTTCTATGGTGGTAATGGAAGTCTGCTCCGGCACATATTCGCTCATCAATATGCTGGAAAATCCAACAGCCGTTCCGATCTCTAAAATGGAAGCCGGCTGTGTCATCCCCAGTATAAACCCCAGAAATGTCTGCATAGGCCTCCGGATAATGGGCACCTGATCCTCAAGTGCCTGCTGTTCCAGCTCTGCCAGTTCTCCCGGCAGGTTCCATTGCAGCGCATCAATAAACACTGAAAGTCTCTCATCAATTATCATTTGTCAAACCCTTCCGATACTGTCAAACGATTGATTACCTGCTCATATGTCATGGAATTGTTCAGAATATACTTGCCGGAATAGATCTTATTCCGATCTGTTTTCATAATCCCCGCTCTGGCAAGAAAACTGTATCTGTCACAGATCACACCCTTGTCCTGCAGTTTCGCCGCAATATCCCGGAAACTGTCTGCAGAAGACACCGAAAAGGTAATGTCCTCTCCCGGCTGCTGCTCTACCCGGACATCGGCGAACACATCATAGCAGAAACGATATCCATGATAACACAAAAACGCCACACTTAACACCAGCAGCGAATAGAGCACGATATAAACCGAGGTCATCACTGCCGGTTTCCAGCTATTCATCTAAAAACTCCAGTTCCAGATCCAGATGATCCAGAAAATATCCCTGCATCCTTTTGATCATCATGCAATACTGATGCTCTGCCGCCAGAAATTCGTTGGCAAGACCATTGGTCTGCAGATCTGCGAACTCCTTCTGCAATGCATTATTTTCCTCAATAGGATTTGCATGATCCGTCATCTGAAACACGATGCTGCCTCTGCGAAATTCCCCGATCCTCCGGTAAATATCCGGATGCTTTTTGACACTCTCCAAAAGCGTTTGGTACTGATTGTACTCCTGGGTGCGCTTTACGGCCTCCATCAACTGCTCCATCAAAAGCTGCGTCTCTCCACTCATAGGCTACTCAACCTCCATAATAACCGGCAGGATCATAGGATTACGTTTCATCTTCTTCCAGAGATAATCACTGAGACTGTCCTTGATCTCTGTCTTGATCTTGGACCAGTCAGATACCTGATTGTCCAGACATCTTTCCAGCGCCGCATATACAATGCTCTTTGCCTCGTCCATGAGATATTCTGATTCCCGTACATAGACAAATCCTCTGGATACAATATCCGGTCCCGCCAAAAGCTGATTGGTATATTTCTCTAATGTCAATACAATAATAATGAGTCCATTTTCGGATAAATGCTGTCTGTCTCTTAAAACAATATTTCCGACATCACCAACACCAAGTCCGTCTACCATGATACCCTGAGCCTGTACCTTTCCTACCAGTGCACAGTGCTCACTGTCAATCTCCAGCACATCACCGGAGGACAGGATCACTGTGTTTTCCTTCGGCACACCCATAAGCTGTGCCAGCTCCGCATGTGCCTGCAGATGGCGGTACTCTCCATGAACCGGGATCGCATACTGTGGCTTTGTCAGCGCATAGATCAGCTTGATCTCTTCCTCACTGGCATGTCCAGATACATGGGCATCCTGCTCAATCACCTTTGCTCCCTTTGCTGCAAGCTCGTTGACTACCTTGGCAACATTCTTTTCATTGCCGGGGATCGGACGTGAGCTGAAGATTACAGTGTCGCCCGGCTCAATTGTGATCCGGCGGTGAAGATTCGATGCCATTCTGGACAGCGCTGCCATCGCCTCTCCCTGGCTTCCTGTGGTGATCAGCACCAGTTTCTCCGGTGCATAATTCCTCATCTGGTCCATATCGATCAGTGTATTATCCGGAATGTCAATATATCCCAGCTCTGTGGCTGTGGTGATGACATTAACCATGCTTCTTCCCTCGACGACAACCTTTCTGCCGTATTTCACTGCAGAATTCACAATCTGCTGGACACGGTCCACGTTGGATGCAAAGGTTGCCACTATAATACGATGCTTTGTATTTTCAGCAAAAATATTATCGAAGGTTTTACCTACAGTACGCTCTGACATGGTAAAGCCCGGCTTCATTACATTGGTACTGTCTGCCATCAATGCCAATACACCCTTTTTGCCAAGCTCCGCAAATCTCTGCAGATCGATCGGCTCTCCACGTACCGGAGTGTAATCCACCTTGAAGTCTCCGGTATGAACAATGGTTCCTACCGGGGTAAAGATTGCCAGTGCCGCAGCATCAGAAATGCTGTGGTTCGTGCGGATAAATTCGATACGGAAACATCCCAGATTGATAGACTGACCATATTTTACAACCTTTTTCTTCACCGGCTTCGGCATCACATGCTCTTTGAGCTTGTTTTCGATCAGGCCCATAGTAAGCTTTGTTGCATAAACAGGAGCATTTACTTCCTTGAGAACATATGGAAGCGCTCCAATATGATCCTCGTGTCCATGGGTGATCACAAAGCCTCTGACCTTATCAATATTTTCCTTGAGGTATGTGATATCCGGAATGACAAGGTCAATTCCCAGCATATCATCTCCGGGGAATGAAAGACCGCAGTCTACCACTACAATATTGTCCTCATATTCAAATGCGGTAATATTCATACCAATCTGCTCCAGGCCGCCCAGTGGAATGATCTTAAGTCCATGACCAATAAGACTGCTCTTTGACTTCTGGTTTGACTTTTCTGTCATACGCCGTACCTTCTCCGCAACAGCTTTATCTGCTCTTGCAGCCACACTTTCCTTTTCTTCCCTGGCTGCCTTCGTCGTTCTTGTCGTTCTTGTTCTCTTCGGCTTTTCTACCGTCTCCTTTGTCTCACGCTCTGCCTTTGCGGATGGCTTTCTTCCTCTTCTGATGATCCGTTTCGCTCCTTTTTCTGCCTCCGCTGCCTTGTTCTGTACCGCACTTGATTCCGTTTCCTTTTTCAATGAAATACCCTGCCTTTCTTCGATTTATTATTTATTATTTGATTAAAATCCAGAAAATTGCATAAAAAAGCAAAGCCTTTCCAGACCTCTTTCCCGTCTGTCAGGCATCTCTCCCCTGCATCCTTCTACATTTGAATATCCACGTCGTCCAGTAATTCCGCAAACACCTTAGAAAGTGCTTCTAATTGTGCCTCATCCTCCACAAACTCATAAACAGTCTGATCATCCTGATCACTGATCTCCTGCATAATATAGACCTCTGCCTCATCCTCGTCCGTATCGCTGTCGGTCACCAGCAAAAAATCCTTTCCTGCCAATGTAGTCTGCTCAATTATATAAAAAGGGATCTCCTCCCCTTCATCCGTGATAAAATTAATACTCTGCATCTATGATCTCCATTCTTACTTTGCGAGTATGTCAAGATAACCCTGCAGAATCAACGATGCCGCAAGCTTGTCAATATACTCTTTTCGGTTTTCTTTCCGGACTCCACCCTCATTTAATACTGCGTCTGCTTCCTTTGTGGTCAGACGCTCATCCTGATATATGATCTCGATTCCCGTACGTTTTGCTAACTGATCTCCAAACTCTCTGGTCCGCTCGCAGCGTTCTCCCTCCTGGTTGTCCATCCGCTTTGGAAGCCCCAGCACGATCCGGTCCACCTCGTACGTTCCGATCAGTTCCTCTATCCGTGCAAATGTCTTGCGTAGCTTCGCCGGTCTCTCTCTCTGAATTGTTTCCACAGGCTGCGCCGTCAGCAACAGCTCATCACTAATGGCAACTCCTACGGTTTTGTCACCATAGTCCAATCCCATGATCCTCACTGTTTTTCCTCCATTCCTCTGCCTTCGTCACTCTGTGAAAACACCGGAATCCCTTTTCCAATAATCTGTCTGGAATTATTTGAAATTATTCTGAATATAATCCTCCAGAAGCACTTCAATGATCTCATCACGCTCCACACGCATAATCAGACTTCTCGCTCCCTTATGACTGGTAATATAGGTTGGATCTCCCGACATCACATAACCAACGATCTGATTGACCGGATTATATCCCTTCTCGGTCAACGCTTCATAAATCCGGGCAATGACATCCTTTACCTCGAAATCCATATCCTTCTGTACGTTAAAATATTGTGTATTATTGATTTCCTGCATAATGGCACTACCTCCATCCTTTCACGAGCACATATCTATTCAATATAGTAATATATCTTTTTATAAATTACAAGCCCTTTCCCGTTTTCCAAGTAAAATATCTCCCTCCAGCGAGCCATTAATATGCACGTCTATCAGGCTGTTACAAAGGCTTTCATCGGATACTCCCTCTTCATACGGCACAGCGATCCGGACATATCTTTCATTATATCCCACCAGGTATTTTGATCCCTCGATCTGAACCGGCTCCTCGATCAGAACCTTCTGTGTCTGATCCGGAAATTTCTGCTGATACTGCTTTTCCAGTTCTGCTTCTATCGCTAACAGTCTGTCACTCCGGCTGTTTTTTACCTGCTCATCCACCTGATCCTCCATACGGTCCGCAACGGTACCGTGACGTCTGGAATATTTAAATACATGAATCTGCGCAAAGGACACCTTCTTTGCAAAATCACATGTTGTTTTAAATTCTTCCTCCGTCTCTCCCGGAAATCCCACAATAATATCGGTGGTGATCGCAGGATCTTTAAAATATTTCCGTAAAATTTCTACTCCCTGCAGATATTCCTGTGACGAATAATGACGATTCATTCTCTTTAATGTCGCATCACATCCGCTCTGCAAAGAAAGATGAAAATGAGGACACACCTCCGGAATTTCCGCCAGTTTTTTTACAAATTCTTCGGTAATGATCCGCGGTTCCAGAGATCCCAGACGCAGTCGTTCAATTCCGGAAACCTGTGCCATTTTCTGCAATAATTCCAGCAGATATTTCCCCTGAAGTTTTACAAAACTATTGGCATCTGTTTTTTTAAATTCCCGGTCCACACCAAAGGAGGAAAGATGAATTCCCGTCAATACAATTTCATGAAATCCGGCAGCGGCAAGCTTTTTTGTTTCGGATAAAATATCTTCCTCCGTGCGGCTCTCCAGTTTTCCTCTGACATAGGGAATAATACAATAACTGCAATACTGGTTACAGCCATTCTGAATCTTAATATATGCTCTGGTATGCAGCTCCTGTTCTGCCTTTTCCGACATTTCTCCCACAGAATGACCGGGACAGTTTTCCCGGTTTAAAATTCCCCTTTTTTCCATGATTTTTTCTACCTTGGATATCATGATTTCTTTGTCTTCATTGCCAATAAAAAGATCAACACTTTCGTCCTCTTCTCCCTTCTGACGGGCAGAATCCACATAACATCCGGCAGCCACAACCACAGCATCCGGATTCATGCGACGGGCACGATGAAGCATTTTTCTCGATTTACGGTCTGCAATATTGGTAACGGTACATGTATTGACCACATAGACATCTGCCTTTTCCGAAAAGGAAACTATTTCATAGCCTTCTGTCTCAAATTGTGTTTTCATTTTTTCTGTTTCGTAAGAATTTACTTTACAGCCCAATGTTAAAAAAGCAATTTTCATTTTCAACTCCATTTTTTCTTTTTTATTTCAATAAAATTTACATATTTTTTACCATGTTTTAGTGTTTTTACTAAAATATGGCATTCCTCACAGGGTTTTTGTATTATTTTTTGGCAACATTGTATATTGACTTTTTGTTCCGTTGTGTCTAGTATAAAGAAGAACAAAATCAATGAGGAGGTAATAGTTATGAAAACAGTAAAGATTTCTTTAAACTCAATCGACAAGGTTAAGGCATTTGTAAACGATGTAACAAACTTCAATACTGATTTTGATCTGGTATCCGGAAGATATGTGATTGATGCAAAGTCTATTATGGGAATCTTTAGTCTGGATCTTTCCAAGGCTATCGATCTGAACATCCATGATGATGACAACATCGATGAGATTCTTAAGACTCTCGCTCCATACATCGTAGAGTAATTTATTGCATACCTTTATGAGTTTCCTCAGGAATTCCTGGGGTTTTCATTTAAGAGAAGTACAGAGAACACCTTTGGTGTTCTCTTTTTCTTTGCTCTTTTATATGGCAGTTTAAACTATTTTCTCAAACTGCCATATTCTATTTTCAAACAATTTAAATATCACTACTCTCCCACCGTAATGATCTCTACGGTATCCAATGCGGTCTTTACCATCTCATCAATCTTACCTACAAGCTTCTCCTCGGAACGATGAAGCATTTTAAGCTCCGGTTTTGTTACCGGATGCTTTGCGACAAAAATGGTACAGCAATCCTCATATGGCTGAATAGATGTCTCGTAGGTATTGATCTTTTCGGACAGCTCCACGATCTCCTGCTTGTCAAAACCGATCAGCGGACGATATACCGGCAGCGTACACACTTCATTAGTTGCCGCCAGACTCTGCATGGTCTGACTTGCCACCTGACCAATGCTCTCTCCGGTGATCAGGCCGAGGCAATCATTTTTCTTTGCCAGTGTTTCCGCAATACGCATCATATAACGGCGCATCAGAATCGTTAATTCTTCATGAGGACATGTCTCATAAATATACATCTGTATGTCCGTAAAATTGACCACATGAAGACGGATCGGTCCGGTATATTTTGAAACAAGCTCTGCGAGATCTACGACCTTCTGCTTTGCTCTCTCACTGGTGTATGGCGGCGCATGAAAATATACCGCATCAATAAAGACACCTCTTTTGGCGATCATATATCCGGCCACCGGACTGTCAATACCACCGGACAGAAGAAGCATTGCACTGCCATTAGTTCCCAGAGGCATTCCTCCTGCTCCCTTGATAACCTTAGAATAAACATACGCCTTCTCGCGGATCTCTACCCAGATACGCACCTCCGGTTTATGAACATCTACACGAAGCTCTGGGAAACGATCCAGCAGATATGCTCCCGTCTCCACACATACCTCCGGTGATGTCATGGGATAATGCTTATCACTTCTCTTGGACTCTACCTTAAAAGTGAAATCAAGCTTGTCATACTGCTGCTCTACAAAGTCTCCGACGCCTTTAGCTACATTTTCCCAGGTCTTGTCCTCGATCACATTGACCGGACAGATTCCTGAAATACCAAATACATGCTGCAGTGCCTCGATCACATCCTCCTCATCAAAGTCACCCTTTGCCTCCACAAAAATACGTCCCTGCTGACGTTCTACCACAAACTCTCCATCTAACGGCTTCAGCGTACGCTCCATCTGCTGACAGAGGGCATTTTCGAATTTATATCTGTTCTTTCCTTTTATTCCGATTTCCGCATATTTTACTAAGAATGCCTGATACATATATTTTCTCCATTTCTTTATCTGCTTTTGACTCTTGCATCATATTATTTCTTCACAAACCGCCGAAGCTGTGGCAGAACCTTCGCAACTGCCTCCAGTGCATGATCCACCTCTTCCTCCGTGCTGAGCACCGAAAAGCTGAACCGCAGTGTGGAATCCAGAAGTCTGTCCTCCACGCCGATCGCTTTTAAGGTACCACTGAGATCCGGGTGATTAGACGAGCATGCCGACCCGGAGGACACATAAACGCCCTCCTGCGCCAGTGCATGGAGCATAACCTCACTTTTGATCCCATCAAAGCTTGCACTGACAATATGTGGTGCCGTCTCCGTCAGAGAAAGTCCGTTGATCCCGTTAATGCTCACACCTTCCATAGCAGTTAATCCATCGATCAGACGCTGCTTCAAGGCGTAGAGACGTTCCACCTTCTCACTGTGCTGCTGGTAGATCAGACGAACCGCTTCACCAAGGCCTGCAATCGCCGGAACATTCTCCGTACCGGAGCGCATCCCTCTCTGCTGGCCGCCTCCAAGAATGATCGGACTGATCTTTACACCGTCTCTGACATAGAGAAAACCGCTCCCCTTTGGTCCATGTATCTTATGCCCGCTGACGGACATCAGGTCAATTCCAAGACGTTTTGGGACGATCTTGTACTTGCCATATGCCTGAATTGCATCCACATGAAAGATCACATTAGGATTTTTCTGCTTTGCCACGGCAACAAGCTTTTTGATATCCTCCACGGCTCCCATCTCATTGTTGACCATCATAACGGACACTAACAGAGTATCCTCCCGCACCGCTTCCTCTAACATCTCCGGCTGTAAATGGCCGTTGTGATCCACCGGCAGATACTGCGCTTCATATCCCATCTGTTCCAAACGTCCAAAGGGTTCATGAATGGATGCATGCTCAATCCTTGTGGTAATCACATGCTTTCCGGCTCTCTGGTTGGCAAGTGCGGTACCGATCAATGCCATATTGTTGCTCTCCGTCCCCCCGGAGGTCAGAATGATCTCCTTTGGCTGGCATTTCAACGTCCCGGCAATCTGCTGTACCGCTTTGGTAACATAACCCTCTGCCTCAATTCCCTTGGTATGTCTGGAGGAAGGATTTCCAAAATCCTTTTCCATTACCTGCAGCATAATATCACGCACCTCCGGAAACACCCTGGTGGTTGCTGCATTATCTAAATACGCTTCCATACTCTATCCTCACTTCTGTAACTGAAACATCATAATGGAAAGCAATGCCATGCCCGCCGTCTCTGTCCGAAGGATCCTCTTACCTAATGTGATCGGCTTTGCCCCGATCTCCATGGCCTTTTCCACTTCTTCCTTCTCCAGACCGCCCTCCGGTCCAATAAAGATTCCTACGGACTCTTTGGAACATGCTTCCTCCACGATCTGTCTCGATACCTGTATCCCGTCCTGTAATTCGTACGGTATCATATTGTACTCTAAGGAGGATGCCATGTCAAACGCCTGCTCCATAGTCACCGGAGTATGCACTACGGGAATCATGCCCCTGTCACACTGCTTGGCCGCTGCTTCCGCAATTGCCTGCCAGCGTTCCGTCTTTTTCTGAATCTTTTTGGCCTCGGACAGCTTGACCACACAGCGTTTCATCATAACGGGAACGATTTCGTATGCTCCCAGTTCCACCGCCTTCTGAATGATAAATTCCATCTTATCCTTCTTGGGAATCCCCTGAAATAATGTAATCCGGGTATCCAACTCCGTTCCGCTTTCCTGCTTCTTTTCAATGGAAAGTGTGATCTCCTCCTGGGACAATGACTGAATACGGCACACATAATCGGTGCCCTCTCCATCACATGCCACCAGCCAGTCCCCCGGCTCCAGACGAAGTACGTTTTTGATATGATTCACATCGGAATCCAAAATATGGATCTGATCCTCTTCAATCTGATCCTGCCCAATATAAAAGCGATACAACGGTTCTGCCTCCTCTAAGTCATTTTCCCTAATTATACTCATAATAATCAATTGGCGCAAGTACGCAAAAACACCCCCGATCCGTAAATCACTGTACTCCCGGATCGGGGGTGTCTCAAATGTCATTCATAAAAACTCCGCACAGACTCTCTCCTTACAGATATCTGTCCATCACACCATTGGCTCCGCCCAGTGCCAAGTAGCTGCCGGAATATGTATAAGAGGAGCCATTGCCTCTCTGATATGCCTGACTGTTGGCAAGCTGGTAACTCTGTCTCGCCAGATTCTGTACAGAGTCACCATAGGAACCGATTCCCTGAAACAGGGAGGAAACATCATGTACACTGGCATTTTTTAACTTATCCTCATTGATCGTAAGCTGGTTGTTCTCTCCGATCGTAATACCCATCTTGGAAAGCATGCCTGCATTTTTTGCCGTGAAACCGATCATGCTCACAGACTTCTTTAATATAGATACCGAATCCACATCAGAAGAAGACTTCACATAAGAATTGTACTTGTCTACAAAATCCTTAACGCTTTTGGTGATCTTGTCTTGATCGTATGTATTTTTCCCTTTGTCATCGGTACCGGCAGGCTCGTAGAGAGATTTGCTCCGCAGGTCTTCCAGACTATTATTTAAGGATGCCGCCTGAGACTTTACATTGACCAGCTTTGTCTGATCTGCCTTGGTCTCCTCTTCTGTCTTTGATGAATCTGTCTTTCCTGCATTTTCCGTTGCATAATAAGCCTTCATCAGCTTACCGTAAGAGCCGTTGCGGATCATTGCAAAATCACTGATCCCATAGGAGCTGCCGCTGTCACTGTTGCTTCCAATACCAAAAATACTGTTATAAAGACTTGAAATATTTGATTGATTGTTAATACCATTAATTGCCATAAAAATACCTCCTTCTCTATATAGTATATCGTATATTTCTTACGAAAGTTTATCCTGGTCATTAATTTTTTCTTAAATCTATCGTTTTTTGGTGTTTTTCCTGTGACGGTTGTCCCATTTTTCCTGCATCCACTTCTCCTTCCGCGGATGGATCAGACATTCCGGTCCAAAACCGATCAGATCCTCCCTGCCCGCCTTCAGAAGAGCTTCCTTCACCAGATCATAGTTACGAGGGTTGCGATACTGCATCAGGGCACGCTGCATTGCTTTTTCATGAGGATTCACCGGCACATAAACCTTCTCCATGGTTCTCGGATCCAGACCGGTATAGTACATACATGTGGACAATGTAGACGGCGTCGGATAAAAGTCCTGTACCTGCTCCGGCATATAGCCCAGATCCCGCAGATATTCCGCCAGTTCCACCGCTTCGGAAAGTCCGGAGCCCGGATGGGAGGACATCAGATACGGCACCAGAAACTGTTTCTTTCCTGTCATTTTGTTGACCCGCTGATATCTTTTCACAAAGCTCTCATACACTGCATTTTCAGGCTTTCCCATATAGTGCAGCACCCGGTCCGCCACATGCTCCGGTGCCACACGAAGCTGTCCGCTGATATGATATTTGCAAAGCTCCCGGATAAAGGAATCATCCTTATCCTCCATCACATAATCAAAACGGATCCCGGACCGGATAAAGACCTTTTTAACTCCCGGCAAAGCACGGAGCTTTCTCAAAAGAGCCAGATAGTCCGAATGATCCACGATCAGATTCTTGCATGGCTTCGGAAACAGGCACTGCTTGTTGGTACATACACCATGCGTTAGCTGTTTCCCGCAGGAGGTATGACGGAAATTGCCGGTAGGTCCGCCCACATCATGAATATACCCTTTAAAGTCCGGCTCCTTTATCATTTCCTTTGCTTCGGCAAGGATGGATTCATGACTTCTCGTCTGCAAGATCCGCCCCTGATGAAAGGTGAGAGCACAAAAGCTGCAGCCACCAAAGCAGCCACGGTTACTGGTAAGGCTGAATTTGATCTCCTGCAATGCCGGCACCCCGCCTGCCGCCTCATAGGATGGATGGTAAGCACGCATATATGGCAGCGCATACACATCATCTAACTCCATCTGCGTCAATGGTCTTGCCGGCGGATTCTGCACGACATAAAGGTGGTCGTTATATTTTTCTACAAGGCATTTGGCCGTGAAGTGATCTGTATTGCAATACTGGGTATAAAAGCTCTCCGCATAAACTTTTTTATCCCGGCAAAGCTCCTCATATGACGGCAGCATCTGAGCATCGTACACCGCATCCAGATTTTTGGTACGGTATGCCGTTCCCTCCACATAAGTAATATCCTCCACTGCTATGCCGCTTTCCAGTGCCTCTGCCACCTCCACTACTGCAAGCTCTCCCATACCATAGATCAGAATATTCGCCTGAGAGTCTACAAGAATAGAATGTTTCAGGCTATTTGACCAGTAATCGTAATGAGCCAGCCGCCGCAGACTTGCCTCTATCCCGCCGATAATGATCGGGACCTGCTTGTACACCCTGCGGATCAGATTGCAATATACGACAGTCGCATAATCCGGCCGCTTTCCGGCTACACCTCCCGGTGTGTAAGCGTCACTGCTTCTCCTTTTCTTTGATACCGTATAATGATTTACCATGGAGTCCATGTTGCCCGCAGAAACCATAAAACCCAGACGTGGCATGCCAAACACCTGTATACTTTTTTCATCCTTCCAGTCCGGCTGCGCGATCATACCGATCCGGTATCCATGTGCCTCCAGCACACGGGTAATGATCGCCGCCCCAAAGGAGGAATGATCCACATAAGCATCTCCACAAACGTAGACAAAATCTACCTGATCCCATCCCCCGTTCCAGCATTTCTTCTCTTGTTACCGGCAAAAATTTCTTATCCATTTTATTAACCCTGTCTTTCCTTTCTGATACAATCTATCTCTTGCATAATCCATTTCGTTCTATTATACTGATACAGCGAAAATAAGTTATCCGACTATACGAAAGGAATGAAACCATTATGCGTAAACTTCTTTTTTTTGATATTGACGGCACCATCCTGTCCGAGGGCGAAAAACGCTATGTGCCGGACAGTGCCATCCGGGCCATCCGTGAACTTCAGGCAAATGGCCATCTCTGCTTTATCAACTCCGGCAGAGCCTGGGCTGAAATTCATAATAACATCAGCGATCTTGGCTTTGACGGCTTTGTCTGCGGCTGCGGCACCTTCATCAGCTATCACGGTGAAACACTATTGGCAGACGAGATTCCAATGCCTCTGGCAGATGCAATCTACGAGGATCTCCACAAATACCGTCTGGAATGGCTGTTAGAGGGTCAGCATGCAATCTACTACAGCACGATTCCTTACAGGACACATATCGGGGATTTCTACAAAGAGTTCCATACTCTTTTTCCAGATCACTGTGTAGATTATCCACCGGAAACCAGAGGGCTTCACTACGATAAGTTTTGTCTCTGCACCACCCCGGAAAGTGATCTGTCCGGTTTTATGGACAAATATAAAGACAAACTTACCTTTATTGACCGCGGCAACGATTTCTATGAAGTTATCCCCGTAGGGCATTCCAAGGCAACCGGCATCCGGTTCCTGATGGATTATTTTGACATTCCTCTGGAGGATACCATTGCCGTCGGCGACAGCACAAACGATCTGCCTATGCTGGAATATGCCGGGTTAAGTATCGGAATGAAAAAAAGTGATGCCCCCGTTTTAAATACCGTAGATTATGTAACAGATACGGTAGAAAACGACGGCATCTATAAAGCAATGAAGCATTTCGAACTAATCTGATGGATTATCCTGCTCCAGTGCGGTTTTGTACAGCATCATCAGATATGCATCCACAAAACAGAAGCGGTTGCAGATAAACTCATATACTTTATACAAAAAACATATCCCCATTAGAACCAGACTGACATTGGTTACTCTGGCATCCAGTCCCATAACGGCCAGGATCAGACTGGCAATCACATAAAACACAAATACAAAGCTAAACTGACGTGCAATCCGAAAAGCATCCATAAGAGTGCCTGCAAGGCGCTCTTTTTTCTTTTCAATCTCCTCTTTTGTCAGGCTTTGAAGTTGCTCACACATCTCACTATATACCACTTTTTCATTCGCCTTGATCTGCTCCTCCGGAACCTTGTTCTTCTTCTGATCCAGCTCCTCTTTGCACAAGCTCACAAAATGGCGATATACCTTCTTTCCAAATTCTGCCCGCAGGCGTTTTCGAAAAACATTCATGTCCTCTTCCCTATCCTTTTTATTATGCAGAATATGATAAATTTAAAAATGGGTGTATGTCAAGTACTTTTGCATTTTAATATGTGCCAAAACGGAATACCGTATAGTGACGGTACGGCTCTCCAGCCTTCAATACAATATCAGGAAACTCCGGTGTATTAATGGCATTTGGAAAATTCTGTGTCTCGAAACACACAGCACTGGACGGCCCGTATATAACGCCATCCTTGCCATGCTCTCCGGAAAGCTCCGGTGCTGTATACATCTGAATGCCCGGCTGATCCGTAAGCACCGTCAGCGTGCGCCCTGTCTGTGGTTCCCTGCAGATTGCCGCTGTGATGACCTCTCCCTTTTCATGCTCCAGCACAAAGTTATGATCATATCCTTTAAAATAATCCGGGCTGCTCTTATCCGATACCACATCGGTACCGATCACCTTAAACTCCCGGAAATCGAACGGTGTCCCCTCGACATCCGCAAACTCTCCGGTTGGATACAAAAGATCATTGACCGGATTATACCGGTCTGCAAAAATCTTCACCTCATGGTTTAAGATCTGCTCCCCCTTGTGACCACCCTTGCCCAGATTAAAGTAAGAGTGATTTGTCATATTGACAACCGTATCTGCATCTGAAACGCCATCATACTCAATGATCAGCTCATTGTCATCTGTCAGATGATAAGTAATGCTGTATGTAAAGGTTCCCGGAAAATGCTGCTCCCCGTCAGGGCTTACCCTGGAAAATGTCAGTACCTGCTCCCCGTCTCCTTTTTCATACTCCGCCTCGTACATCATATAATTAAAACGAAGATATCCACTGTGAAGACAATTGGTCGAATCATTCTGGTCCAGCTTATACTCCACACCATTGATCACAAAATGGCCGTCGGAGATACGGTTTGCACATCGCCCCACCGGTGCTCCAAAGCTCGGCTCATTGACCTCATAGGAAGCCACATCATCATATCCATGCACCACATCATCCAGATGACCGTCCCGGTCCGGCACCCAGATATTGGTGATTACTGCCCCAAGATCAATAAATGATACCTTCATTCCATTTGCATTTTCCAATGTATAACGGGTTACTTCCTTCCCGTCCTTTGTTGTTCCGAATTTTTCCTTTTTCATCCTTTTGCCTCCATACCTTTATTTGCTAAAACTCCCTATTTCCAGTTACTTAATACATTAAGTATAACAAAACAAAGGGTATATGACAAGGCATTACTTGACAACAGATACATCCCGAATTCCATACTCTTCAAAAACACGGATCATGTTCCCGTCAATCTCCTCACCACTGACGGCAATCGGAATCGCCGGAGGGCAGGATACCGTTTCCTGCGCCAGAATCCTTCCCTCTGCCTCACGGACAGGTATCACTTCCGACTCTGCAAAGACTGCCTCCCGGATCGTCATCCGCCGGATGACAGGTTCCATCCCGGGTCTTTCCGCCGGTGCGAATGCCTTCTCCGGATGCCGCAGTCTTGTCCGGTCCAGCCAGCGATACATCATGTTCCAGTCCTCCGGCCCATTCTGCGGACTCATCATAAACACAACCGTGTGGTGATCTGCAAATTCACATTCTATCCCGGAACGTTTCCTCCCTCCGGTACAATAGACAAACTCCCGGAGCTCTCCGGCAATTTCTTCTCCATCATACCCGGAGGCTCCGGTATCAATAACAATCTTTAAGGGTTCTCCCTCCATAATATGAAGACCTCTGTCTCCTGCCGCCTTTTTAAACTGCCGGATCTTTTTCACACATTCAGCCAGCTCCCTGCGAAACTCCCGTTCCAGATACTCATTGCACAGATCTAACGACTGCAGGATCAGATAAGAGGGACTGGTGGAACCAAACATGGTCAGACCTTTTCTGGCACTGTCCAATATTTCGGACACAATATTTTCATGCAAATGAAGATATGCTCCTCCGGTCAGAACCGGTAACGTCTTATGTGCCGAATCACAGCAAAGATCCGCCCCCAGATGAATGGGATGCTTACTTGCCTCCAAAAATGCCAGATACGCCCCATGAGCATTATCCACAGCCAGCAGCGTTCCGTATTTGTGACAAACCTCTGCGATCGCCGCAATGTCACTCTGCACTCCGAGATAATCCGGCGATGTCAGATAAACGGCTGCCGGAAGCTTCCCACAGGCTTTCAGGCTCTTTTCTACCTCCTGCGCTGTCACCACGGCAGAACAGAGTCCATGTGCCTGTCCGCTCCGGATAAATTCCAGATCCAGATCCAACAGGGCACAGCCGTCCAGCATGGCGCGGTGCACATTCCTTGCCGCCAGGATAAACGGCCTGCTGTATTCCGTTTCCTTTACACCTTGTTTCCAGTGCATCATCACACTGTAAAGCATCGCCTTTACCGCCAGAGAAGAGCCCTCCGTGGAATACAGGGTCGCCCCTGTCCCAAATAACGTACAGGCATTCTTCTGGCTTTCTCCCAGAATCCCTACAGACTCCGACAATACATCTGCCCCGGCAATCTCTGTAATATCTCTCACTTCTATTCCCAGCGGACCCGCTCCCTTATGTCCCGGCATATGCGCTCTGACACCGTCTCCGGCAATATAACTGTCAATAAAATCAGCAACCGGTGTTCTCACGATTCCTTCTCCTGTGGCTCTGCTGCCACCTGCGCCTGTCCCTGTACTGCTGCCGGCTGTGCTTCCTGCTGTACCTGTTCCTGTGCTGCTGCCGGCTGTGCTTTCTCCTGCTCCGCCTTTGCTTTCAGGGCGTCTTTGATCTGACGCATATACATTTCCTCGCGCATGCGGTTATTGGCTTCGTTTCTCTTCTGAATATTGATCAGCATATTGATGGCATAAAGGATCACCGGCACAAATACCGTCAGCATAATACTTCCAATAAACCAGTTGTGGGCACCGTCAGATGCTGTGATCGCTGTAATGATCGTCATCAGATACATAAATACAAGTAAAACCACTCCGATCATTGCAAAAACTCTCTTTAATTTGTCCATAATTCTTTTACACTCCTTTCAGCCCGCAAGTCTTAAACTGCAGACATAAGCTTTTACAGGAAGGTTTATTTTATCTCCTTCCCGATCCGTTTAAAATGCTCCTGTATTGTTTTCTCATATCCGTTATCGGACAAATGGAAAAACGTCCGATCCTTTAAAGCATCCGGCAGATACTGCTGTTCCACATAATGATTCGGATAATCGTGGGAATACAGATATCCGATCCCATGTCCCAGCTTTGCCGCACTCTTATAATGTGCATCCTGCAGGTGCGCCGGAATCGGGCATGTTTTCGAATGTGCCACCAGATCCATTGCCTCATCGATCGCCATGATCGCCGAGTTACTCTTCGGAGCACATGCCACATAGGTTGCTGCCTGCGCCAGCACGATCCGCGCTTCCGGCATGCCGAGCCGTTCCACCGCCTGCGCTGCACTGGTTGCTACCACCAGCGCCTGCGGGTCTGCATTGGACACATCCTCCGCAGCACAGATCATAATACGTCTGGCAATAAACGCCACATCCTCTCCGGCATAAAGCATTCTCGCCAGATAATATATAGAGGCATCCGGATCCGAGCCCCGCATACTTTTGATAAATGCTGAAATCGTATCGTAATGATTATCTCCGGATTTATCGTAACGAAGCACCCGTTTCTGGATACATTCCTGCGCCACCTCCATGGTAATGTGAATCCGATCGTCTGCGCCCCGCTCTGTGGAAAGAACCCCCAGCTCCAGTGCATTGAGAGCACTTCTGGCGTCTCCGTTTGCCACATCTGCCAGAAAATCCGCTGCATCCGGCTCCAGCACAGCCCGGTAGCTCCCCATGCCACGCTCCCTGTCCTCCACGGCACGAAATAAAAGAAGACGGATATCCTCCTTCGTGAGAGGCTTCAGTTCAAAGATCACAGACCGGGAAATTAATGCGCTGTTCACCTCAAAATAAGGATTCTCTGTGGTGGCGCCGATCAGGATCACCGTACCATCCTCCACATAGGGAAGAAGATAATCCTGCTGTCCCTTGTTAAAACGATGGATCTCATCTACAAACAGAATCGTTTTTTTGCCATACATGCCTGCCTGATTCTTTGCCTCCTGCACCACCTCTTCCATATCCTTTTTGCCTGCGGAGGTGGCATTTACCTGACGAAACACGGCACTGGTCGTATTGGCAATGACCTTGGCAAGTGTTGTCTTGCCGGTTCCCGGCGGACCGTAAAAGATCACGGAGCTCAGCTTGTCTGCCTGGATCGCACGGTATAAAAGCCGGTTCTTTCCCACAATATGCTCCTGTCCTACCACCTCGTCCAGCGTCCGTGGACGCATCCGGGATGCTAAGGGTGCATCATCATCCTTCGATTGCTCCCTCATATATTCAAATAAATCCATATCTGATCTGTCCTTTCTAAAAGATCATAGGCTGTCCGTCCAGAACCGCAAAAAACAGTTCATCGGAAATGTCAAGCTCTGCTTTTCCGGCAGTCGCTTCGGTAATCTCCTTTGTTAAGGCTCGCACCTCTTCCTCCGGCACCAGCACATCCATCTCCACCGCCTCTCCATAACGGGTATCCATCACCGGAATCTGCCGTTTTCCTACAATGTATTGGAGTTTTCCAATGCCATTGTAATCGGTCCCGACCGTTATCTTCCGCCCCGGCTGCTTCGTCATGACCCGGCTCGCCGCAAGACCCGCCTGTGTTGCCTGGGAATAGGCCCGCACCAGCCCTCCGGTTCCCAGAAGTGTGCCTCCAAAATATCTTGTTACAACTACAAGAACATCATGAATCCCCTGTCCCTGCAGCACCTCCAGAATCGGCCTTCCTGCCGTTCCGGAGGGTTCTCCGTCATCGCTACACCGGCTGATCTCATTGTTGGGTCCGATCACAAAGGCATGACAGTTGTGTCTGGCATCCCAATACTTCTTCCGGATCTGTTCAATATGACCGGCTGCCTCCTCCTCGGAATGCACCGGAAATACATGGGCAATAAAACGGGACTTCTTTTCTACAATCTCGTCACTGCCGCCCTCATAAATTATCTGATATGACCGACTCATAAAACTCCCCACTTCTGAGCAATTCCTGTTAACGCTGTCCGCCCTTGCTCCTCAGCAGACCGCCCTCTCACCATGCTTTGAAACTATTCCGTAACCTTTCTGGCACTGGTATAAACCGCCACTACCGCTCCAATGATCATCAGGATATAAAAATTCACGCCACGACTTAACAGCATTGCAGATACCGCTGTGCTCCTGCTCATGATCTGTTTGAACAGGGTCACGAAAAAGCCTTCATTAACACCAACTCCACCGGGCAATGGCAAAATGTCAATACAAACTGCCACAAAACTCTGCAGCATCACAATCTCCCATGGAGATGCGCCATGCTGACCCAGAGCAAGACAGACAAACCAGGTCACTGCAAAGAAGCTGATTCTCTGCAGCACGGTAATTCCCAACACCACAAAGAAAACCTCCCAGTGTGTTCTCATATACACGGCCCCCTCCTGATACAATTCCAGAGAGTGATCCAGCCGCTCCATAAACCGTTTTTTGTTCCGTATGATCCGAAGTTTATGACAGATCCAAGTGCCAAGAAGTGCCAGATTCCGCACACCGTTTTTTGAAAAAACAACAATAGAGTACAAAACAATGGACACCAGATTGACTGCCATTCCCAACACAAAAAGCCAGTAATAATGACCAAGATACTGATGAAGAAATCCCCGGAAAAACAGGATCACTATCCCTTCTATGACCATCAATGCCACCTTGTAAATAATCGTCCAGAACAAAAGTGCCACAGAAGAAACTCCGACAGACACGCCATCCTGGCGCATATAATACACCTGCATAGGCTGTCCTCCACTGGCTGACGGTGTAATGGCATTAAACAGAAACCCAATAAAAGTATATTTCACGCCATCCTTAAGCTTCATAGATGTTCCTGCTGACTGCACGATCACTTTCAGGGATACTGCCTGCAGAACCAGATATGCAACAGCAAACACAGCAGCAAATACAAGCCAGCTTTTATCCGCTTTTTTCAAAACAGATAAAATCTCCCTCAGATCTTCTCCATGAAGAAGTGTATAAAAGGTAAAAGCCAGAACCACGATCATTAATATAATATTAAATACATAGGTCTTTTTTTTACGCATTGAAATCCCCTTTCCTGTTGTCGATTTCTCTTTCATACCTTTTCCTTCATCATTTCAGCCGGAACGTCTTCGGTGCCAGCTTCCACACCAGCAGCAGTGCTGCCACCAGAGTCACAACGGTAACTCCCAAAATGATCGCTGCAAAGTATGTCGGCGGTGTATGGATCTGCAGACAGCTATACGCCACAAGATAAATCCCTATGGTACAGATCTTATAACCGACACTTGTGGTATTTCCTGCCTCTGTAAACGGCTGGAAAATATAATACATACACAGAAACAGCACGGAGAAAAATACCGACAGCATCACGATACAGAATAAGATCGCTATGATCTGCAAAATATTCCGGAATCTTCCCAAAAGCATCAGATTGATAAATACTCCTGCGCAAAACGCCGCAATAAACGGGCACTCCGTCCGGATCATATAACGCAGGCGGATCCGGAAACTGGATATGATCGCCTCCGGTGTCCGGTAATATCCATACTTCAGCAGAGAAGCATCACAGTGAAAGAACATCGCCTGTGTCAGCTTTTCTCCGGAAGAAGAACAATACATAATAAATACAAGGATCGCCAACAGCATATTCACCGTGCTCCAGACGCCATCACTCATCTCCTGAAACTGTGCCGCAGATGCCATAAAACGACTAACGATCACAGCCACTGCAGTCACGCCAAACAATCCTTCCACGATCCATGCCTTGATCCTGCTTGGTCTTGCCACGATCTTTTTGTGACGTTCAAAAAAGATGGCATGAAGATATTCATAGCCGCTTTTATCCTGAAAGATCCGCTCCGTCACAGCATCCTCGTCCATGGTATCCTTTAATTGACCGTCGAGAGACTGGACATTGTCAACTTCCTTCTGATGCTCCATCACACGCTGATAACTGCAGAGCATTCTCGCCACCTGCAGGTATTTAGGATAAGCACGCAGATATCTCACAGAAACCACGGCTGCGATCAGCAGGATCACCAGAAGGATTCCCTGTAATCCCATGGAAAAACCACCTGCATCAAACAGCGGATTCCAGACCATTTTTTGTCCCTGTACCAAATACAGGACAGGATAAAGTCCATACGCCACAACAACCATCAGGAAATTGTACAGATAATAGCTCCCCTGTACCTCCTTACCTTTATCCTGATAAGGAATCTTATCATAATGCTCACAAAGAAGCAGGGAAACTGCCTCACCGATCGGACGACAGCAGATATAGCACAGGATCACCCACACAAAAATCCCCATATGTCCCGGAAATGCATGATTTAAGATCAGGAAAAATGCAATCATCCAGCAAACGGCTGCTTTGCCATACTCCCATAAAATACCGGTGAGATAATAGCTTTTGGCGTCAATCCGCATGAGATTCAATAACAGGTAATCCTGTTCGTCACCATTGGTGATAATATGGCTGTTGGTAAAGGAGCCCATAAAACAATTCAGGATCAAAAATATCCATACCATCATCGATGCCATCGTATGATCGCTCCAACCGATATTCGATTGTAAGATCGCACACGGTACAAAGACAGCCAGCAGAAAATATAATGACTTCCACAGGATATCCTTGAGCCCGTTCCAGATCAGGCAAAGGATTCCCAGTGTCTTTTTGATATCACTGCGGGCATACCACTCCTCCGAGATCAGCCCCTTCAATGGTTTAAAATTAATGATCGTATAGATCAGTTGATTCACCTGCTGGGCAAAAAACAACTGAAACTGACTTATTATCTGATTCATCTGTCTGTATCCTTTCTAACGGCTCAGAAGCTCCATTACATGCTCCTCAAATCCCTGATCATGACAATCCAGATCATCCACTCCGGACAATTTTCCCTGATGAAGCAGCACGATCTCGTCACACAGATCCTGTGCCAGCTGCAAAATGTGAGTGGACAATATTATAATATGATCTTTTTTCATTGCCAGTAAAAGCTCCTTCATCTCATGAGCCGCAACCACATCCAGCGATGTCAGCGGTTCATCTAACAGAATGATCGGCGGCTTGCTGATCAGCAGACAAAGCATCTGCATTTTATTTTTCATGCCGTGGGAATATCCCTTGAGCAGCCGGTCCAGATCCGGCAGATCCAGACCCACCATTTGTGCATACTCCTCCACCGTCAGAGGATTTTCTATTTTGCCTTTATGAATATCAAGAAAGAATTTAATGAACTCATAACCGGTAAGAAACTCCGGCAGAACCGGGGTAGAAAACGCATATCCCATCATATCAAAATTCACAGGTCTGTTTTCTCCGTTCTCCTCCAGAGAAACGGAGCCACCGTCAAAATCAATCTCGTGACTGATACAGTTAAAAAGTGTCGTTTTACCGGCTCCATTTCGTCCCAGAAGTCCGTATATCTTACCCTTTTCAAAGGTGAAAGAGGCTCCCTTAAGAACTTCTTTCTCTTCAAATTTTTTCTCAATTTCATTAACAATAAGTTTCATTAATTCTCTCCTTGTTATACATCTACTCCAGCAGTTCCCAGACCGCCGGAAACAGCTCCACACTCCGCTTCAATATTCCTTTTACATATGCAATAAAGATGCCATAATTGACAATTGGCACCTGACACTGCTGCGCCCGGAAGATCCGATGTTTCATTTCCTTTTCATGAAGGGTACAGCCTCCACAGTGAATGATCAGTGCATAGGAGGACAGATCCGTCGGAAAGCCGGTGCCGCTGCAGGTCTCGATCTGTAATTCTTTCCCTGTATATTCCTTCAGCCAGCGGGGAATTTTCACTGTCCCGATATCGTCACACTGTCTCCTGTGAGTGCATCCCTCGGCGATCAATACCCTGTCTCCGTCCCTTAATCGGTCCACCGCCGTAACGCCTTCTACCAGAGTCCGGAGATTTCCTTTATGTCTGGCAAATAGAATGGAAAAAGAAGTCAGCGGAATCTGTGTGGGCACAATCCGGGACACCTCTCCAAATGCCTGAGAGTCCGTAATAACCATCTTTACCTTATCTCCAAGCATATCCAGAGTCATTGCCAGAGAAGGCACCTGAGTCACCACAGATACTGCGTGGTTATCCAATATATCGCGGATCACCTGCTGCTGGGGCATGATCAGCCGTCCCTTCGGTGCAGCCGAATCCACCGGCACCACCAGAACCACCACATCATTCTCCTCCACCAGATCTCCGAGAATGTGTAATTTCAGATCCGTATCCGGGGCAAGCATGATCAGTGCATCCTTGAGCTTTTCCAGTCCCGTTTTGCGGACAGTGCTCACATTGCAGACCGGCACCGTTCCATTCTTTGCCATGATCTGCTGACGTCGCTTCTCTGCCTCCTCCTGAGAAAGCTTGTCCTCCTGATTCAGTACGATCACATAGGGAAGCTTCTTCTCCTCGATCATCGCCTGGATCTGCTGCTCCTTCTCGCCGATCCCCCGGCCCTGCGCCAGTTCCTCCGGTGTGAGTCTGGAAATATCTAACACCAGCATGGCGATATCTGTGCGGTTCAGCACCTGTACTGCCTTCTCCACACGTTTCTCGCCCAGTTCCCCCTCATCATCCAGCCCCGGTGTATCAATAAACATACACGGGCCAATCGGTAATATCTCCATCGCCTTATAAACCGGGTCCGTCGTGGTTCCCTTCACATCCGATACGATTGCAAGCTGCTGTCCTGTCACCGCATTGATCACGCTGGATTTCCCGGCATTTCGCCTGCCGAAAATCGCAATCTGTACTCTGTCTCCATTGGGTGTTGCTGTCAAACTCATGATGTCTCCTCCTCACGCAAATCGGTTATTTATCTGATCTGTCCGTCTCCGCAGATCAGATACTTCATCGTGGTCAGCTCCTTTAAGCCCATCGGTCCTCTCGCATGAAGCTTCTGGGTGGAAATGCCGATCTCTGCTCCCAGTCCAAATTCACCACCGTCCGTAAATCTCGTAGAACAATTCACATAGACACATGCCGAATCCACTTCCTCCTGGAACTTCCGGGCATTGGCATAGCTTTCTGTCACAATACACTCGGAATGCCCCGTGGAATATTTGGATACATGGGCAATGGCTTCCTCCACAGAATCTACGACTTTTATAGAAATAATATAGTCCAGAAACTCTGTAGCATAATCCTGCTCTGTTGCCGGAACGACACAGTCTCCCAGAATCGCTGCTGTTCTTTCACAGCCCCGGATCTCTACCTGATGCTCATCCAGCTTTGCCTTTAACATTGGCAGAAACTCCTCCGCCACATCCTTATGCACCAGACAGGTTTCCAGCGCATTACAGACGCTCGGCCGCTGTGTTTTACCATTGTCCGTGATATTCACTGCCATAGCCAGATCCGCTGTGGCATCCACATAAATATGGCAATTGCCGGTTCCCGTCTCGATCACCGGAAGCGTTGCATTTTTTACAACAGCCTGAATCAGGCCCGCACCACCTCTTGGGATCAGCACATCGATCAGACCGTTTGCCTGCATCATCTGGGTGGACACCTCTCTGGAAGTATCCTCGACCAGCTGCACGATATCCTCCGGAAAACCACACTGGGCAACTGCCTCCCGCATAGTATTCATCAATACCTTATTGGAACAGATTGCCTCCTTGCCTCCCCTCAGGATTGCTGCATTTCCGCTTTTGATACAAAGAGAAGCCGCATCCACTGTAACATTGGGACGTGACTCATAAATGATCCCAACCACACCCATCGGGACACGTATCTTGCTAATCTTCATACCATTGGGACGCGTAGAACCCTCTATGATCTCTCCCACCGGATCCTCCAGATTGGTCAGCTGGATACAGGCATCAGAAATCCCCTGAATCCGCTCCGGTGTCAGGCGCAGACGATCCACCATAGTCTCAGAAATGCCATTCTCTCTGGCATTCGCTATATCCTTTTCGTTTTCTGCCAGGATCTGCTCCTGATTTTCCAGAAGCTTCGCTGCGATCCGTGTCAGTATTTCATTCTTTTGTCCGGTAGATGCTGTCGCCAGACTCTTTTTTGCCTTCTGTGCCTTTTGTCCTAATCCTTCAATATAATTCATCCCTCTACCTCCATTCTGTCCTATTCCGGAATTGCCTTGGAACATGCAACTGCCAGTGCTCCCGGCCCGATATGGCAGGATACACTTAAGGAAAGCGGATTACAGATAATCTCATTCTTCACACCGAAATGCTCCCGAAGCTCTTCCTCAAACTCCTTCGCAGCCTCCTCATTTGCCGTGTGTGCCACCTCAATATGGATATGATCCATATTTTCCATGCCACCGAAACGCTCCTTAATATCCGTCTCCATAGCATTGATCATCTTTGCCACACCCTGCTTTTTGGTGCGGGCAATGGTAAAGGCATCCAGCTTCTCTCCCTGGATCTGCAGAACCGGCTTTAAGCGAAGTGCTGTTCCCAGTGCCGCCGCTGCAGGAGTGATACGGCCTCCCTTTTTCAGATAGGTCAATGTATCCAGCATAATGTAAATACTGGACTGCATTTTTTCCTGCTCCAGAAGCTCCTTGATCTGAGCTGCATTCATACCACGACCGGCCAGCTCCATGGCATCCATCGCCGACTGACGCTGCGTTACCGAAATGCGCTGGTTGTCTACAACCTGCACTCTGCCGTTATAGTCCTTAGAAAGCATCTGCGCGGTGGAACAGGAACCTGACAAGCCGCTGGACATTGGGATATAGACGAGTTCGTCCGCATCCTCCAAGGCCTTATCCCAGTATTTTAATACATCCTCCACCGAAGGCTGCGACGTGGATACATCCGCATTCTGCGCAAGCTTCTCATAAAACTCCTCCTGTGTCAGACTGATATCCTCATAGTATGTCTTCCCATCAATAATAAATGGCATCGGCAAAACGGTAATCCCCATTTCCTTTGCCTCAATCTGCGTAATACCACTGTTACTGTCTGTCATTACTGCAATTTTACTCATATTCATCCTCCATGTCTTCATCGACTAAATCACCACGTCTTTGAAAATCTACATACTTCTCTAAATTATATATGATATCCCCCTTAATAGCAACATTTTCCTTGATTCTTCACATATCCCGTAGTAGAATAAATGGATACCGATTCATATTTTATTGAAAGGGGTGATCCCAATGCATCGTTTTTTACGTTCCATCGGTTTTAGTCATATCAATACCAGGCAGGACATGGACAAGCTGCTTGGAATCATCATGAATGAACCGGATCAGACCAAAAAGATTGCATTATCAAAAAATCATATTTATACAGAATTTACCAAAGAATTCGCCAGTCACGCCGGCATCGTTGTCCGGGGCGAGTATGACGAAAAAGGATTTTTCCATATTGAGCATCATTTTCCATATCTGAAGGGAACGATCCTGTCCACAGTTTCTGACATTACCGTCAATAAACGTGTGGATACTGACGCTTTTACCGGTATGTGTGACGATATCCGCCTTGGCATATCTATGATCTTTTATCTGCAGAATGCCGTCGATTATCTGATGCTAGACTGCAGCGACAATACCCCGCACAAGGCCCGGACCTATCTGTCCGGACTGGCTCTGGAGGGTAAAATTCTGCTGGGGGTCGAGGATAACGAGGAGATCAAAAGGCGAAAATCTTACCGCACACGAATGCGAAACCAGCTCATTGCCATGGCAAAGTCCGGAGATCAGGATGCCATCGACAGCCTGACCATAGACGAGATCGATCTGTCAGCGCAGATCAACCGGCGCATCCGCACAGAGGATCTGTACAGTATCGTAGAGACAAGTTTTATTCCTTACGGTTCCGAATCCGATAATTATCAGATTCTCGGCACCATTGTCAATTGGAGCTGCGTCAAAAATCAATATTCAGGTGAGGAAATTTATCAACTGTTAATTTCCTGCAATGATATTGTTCTGACTATCGGTATCAACAAAGATTCTCTTGTGGGCGAGCCTATGATCGGCCGCCGGTTCAAGGGTATTATCTGGATGCAGGGAGCGGTAGATTTCCAGAAAATTTAACAAAAATGCAGTCTCCTTATTTGTGGAGACTGCATTTACTGTTTTTCAATTTTGAGGACAGCACATATGGGCTGTCTTTTGTTTTTCCTGTTTCTTCCTTGATTAGATAGACCCGTTCTTCAACCTGTTTTTCCGGGCACTTCTCCGTGGCAAGTCTGCCGCTTTTTTGGCATACCCGGTATCTTACATGGCAATCACAGTTTTGAACCGGCTGTGTCCCGTTTAAAAAATATTCCCGCCGCATGGCATTGCCGCCAAGCGCCTTATCACATAAATTCTCCACTGCAAGGCCACCGCATTTTGTACAGATATTGCACGCCACAATATCCTCCGATATCTTAAAGCTTCCCTTCTCGATCTTCTTGACTTCATGCACCTGTGTCATGATCCGTTTCCACAAAGCCTCGCAGGATATTCCGGTTGCGATCCGTTTTTCATCATCATATCCGCTCCAGATTCCCGCCGTATAAAACGGTGTATATCCCTCAAACCACTGATCCTTATTACTGGCAGAACTCCCACCGTATCCGGCCGCAGCCAGCTTTTCTATTTTCAGATCAGCAGCTTTTCCTTCCCCATTCTCAACATATTCCCGCAATACATTGGTCATCAGCCAAGCGGTGGATTTTCGCAGGATCTGCGACTGCTTCTGCTCGTTTTTAAAAAGAATATTACCGGTCCGGTCCACTAACTTTGTATAAAAGATGGGGCTGACACTTTTCCCTTCATTGGCCAGAGCCGCATATGCTGCTGTCAGATCCAGATTGGTTACGCCATCCACCATATCTCCCACTGCCATGGACAGGGAGAGATCACCGATCACCTTGCCTTCCACGTCCTCCTGCTTCTCAATCAGACTGGAGATTCCAAATTTTTTCAGATAATCATAGCCTGTCTGTATTCCAAAATTCTCCATGGTTTGGATCGCGGTGGACTGCAGACTTTTCAGAATGCTTTCCCGCGTCGTCACAAGCCCCTGATATTCCTTCTCATCCTTTGTGGTTTTGGTCGTACCGTTCTCCGTGTAGCTGCAGGCAACATCATCCTGTACCGTCCCCAATGTCATTCCTGCCGTATCCAGCGCCGGCGTCCACACCGACAGCGGTGTCAGCATCATCCCCGGATTTCTTGTATAATCAATGGCACGATTGCCTCCGGCCTGAGGCTCCTCCCCGGACCGGCCGCCAATCAGTGCCTTGACCTTCCCATTGGACTGATCGATCAGAACCAGAGAGATCTGGCGTTTTCTTTTTCCTTTTTCATGACGAAGCTGCTTCTCCACTTCCTGCTCACAGATCTTTTGTATCTCCCCGTCCAGACAGGTATAAATCTTCATACCTCCCTGATATACCGCATGATATGCCTGCGTGGCACTGTAACCGCCGCGCTCCTTTAAATCCGAGATTACCTGTGATATTACTGCGGAAACATAATAATCTTTTGCCTCGGTCGTACCGTTTTTCTTCTGAATGGCTGTCTGGAGTGTCATGTAAACATTGTCTCCAAGAGCATCCTCGTACTCATCCTCCGAAATCGTTTCCATACTCAGCATCACACTCAGGATTTCCGTTCTCTTGTTAATATTTGCCTTCTGCTCATCGACCGGATCATATAAAGCCGTATCCTGAGCCAGTGCTGCCAGAACCGCCGCCTCCGAAACAGTCAGATCCTGCGGCTTCTTATCAAAATAATACTCTGCCGCCGCACCAATTCCAATCCGGTTTCCTCCAAAATAGAGCGTATTCATGTAATACTCCAGTATTTTATCTTTCCCGGCTTCTGCCTCCAGCTCCAATGCCAGATACTGTTCCTGAATCTTCTGCACGATCCGCTCCATCGCCGATCCGTTATTGCCATTGACAAAAATCTGGTTACGGATCAGCGTCTGGGTCAGCGTCCTTCTGCTGCCGGCATACTGTGCCGAAGCGGAATCCGGATAAAACGCATAGAAAAAGCTCCGGATATCCACGCCATGGTGCTTATAATAATCCGTATCATCTGCGGCAATGAAGGCGTTTCTTGCCGCCACTGATATCTGATCCAGCTTCACATAATCCTGCCGGATGCCCGATCCGTCCAGACGCTGCAATTCATTTCCGTCCTTATCATATAAAACCGTCGTACGGGAGCTGGTCATGATCTGCTTTTCCCCGACCTTCGGTGCACTGTTGACAATCCCCCTGAATGCTCCTGCCAGACACACCGCCAGGACCGCTACGATCCCCAGCGTCAGAAACAGCTGAAAACACAATGCATCCAGACGCATCCGATTGACAAATCTATGCTCAGAGGAGAATAATCTTTTTTCCCTCTCTAATATTTCATTTTCCCCAAACTTCATAAAAACCTCCATTGATAAGCTGACTGCCTACACTTGCAAAACTGCTGTCTGCCATCTACCTTTAACCCTTGCATCATACCATTATTTCAGTGGCTTGACAAGGCATATCAATAGTGGTATGCTGTGGCTTAGATAGAGGTCGCACTCTTCATCAGTACACGATCTGATGTTCCAGGAGACAGAGGAGGATCGCGGAAAGGGAACAGTGCCGAAAGGATATTCTGCCTGACAGTATATTCCTTGGGCATGGCGTGAATAACGACATGACTGTCATCAGTTTGATGGAGCGCTATCACGTATTATACCTGTGTATATTATGAGACGGCGCAACACCGTCTCTTTTCTGTTTTTACAGGAATCCATTGCATTTTGCGTCACGGATTCCGGAATCATTCATTTATATTATTAAGGAGGTAACATTATTATGGCATTATTTGAAGGAGCTGGCGTTGCATTAATTACACCAATGAAGGAAAATCACGAGATTAATTTCGATAAACTGGACGAACTTCTGGAGGAACAGATTGCCGGACAGACCGATGCGATCATTATCTGTGGTACAACCGGTGAGTCTGCTACCATGACGGAGGAAGAGCATATAGATACCATCCGTTTTGCGATCGACCGTGTCAAGGGACGTATCCCGGTGATCGCCGGTACCGGTTCCAACTGTACAGCAACTGCTGTCCAGCTTAGCAAAGAGGCAGAGGCGGCTGGAGCAGACGGTGTTCTGCTTGTGACACCATATTATAACAAGGCAACCCAGAATGGTCTGATCGCCCACTACACAACGATTGCAAAGGAAATTTCCATTCCGGCGATCCTTTACAATGTACCAAGCCGTACCGGATGTGCTATGGCACCGGCCACGATCGCATCTCTGGTAAAGAACGTAGACAATATCGTTGGCGTTAAGGAAGCTTCCGGCGATCTCAGCAACGTGGCAAAGATTATGAATCTGTGTGACGGCAATATTGAACTTTACTCCGGAAATGATGATCAGGTCGTTCCAATCCTTTCTCTGGGCGGCGTTGGTGTGATCTCCGTTGTTTCCAACGTAGCACCGAAGTTTATGCATGACATGGTTACCAGCTATCTGAAGGGCGATGTCAAGACAGCAGCAAAGATGCAGATCGACAGCATTCCACTCTGCAATGCACTGTTCTGTGAGGTAAATCCAATCCCTGTAAAGGCAGCCCTAAACATGATGGGCAAAGAAGTTGGCACACTCCGTGCACCTCTGACCGAAATGGAGCCACAGAATCAGGAGATTCTGCGCAGAGCAATGGCCGATATGAAACTGATCTAATTGTCACGAAAGGAGTTCATCTTGTTAAAAACAATATTACATATTAACCCGGATAAAACCTTAAGCCATATCGCTCCGGAAATCTACGGACAGTTTTCCGAGCATCTGGGACGCTGTATTTACGACGGCATCTATGTGGGCGAGGATTCTGATATTCCTAATGTAAAAGGAATGCGCAAGGACGTTGTGGAAGCCCTCCGGGCACTGCATCTGCCGGTTCTTCGCTGGCCGGGCGGCTGCTTTGCCGATGAATATCACTGGCGGGACGGTATCGGTCCCAAGGAGAACCGCCGCCGTATGGTCAATACCAACTGGGGCGGCATCGTGGAGGACAACCGCTTTGGTACACATGAGTTCCTGGAGCTGTGCGATCAGCTTGACTGTGAACCGTATATTGCCGTCAATCTGGGCAGCGGTACTGTACAGGAAGCTGCCGAATGGATCGAATATATGACTGCCGACGGAGACTCCACCATCACAAATCTCCGAAAAGAAAACGGCCGGACAAAGCCATGGCACTTAAAATATGTCGGGATCGGCAATGAAAACTGGGGCTGCGGCGGCAGTATGAGTCCGGATTTCTATGCGAACGAGTACAAACGGTATCAGTGTTTCTGTAAAAACTATGGAAATAATAAATTATACAAGGTTGCCTGCGGGCCAAGCGGCGAGGACTACAACTGGACGAAGGAGCTTATGAGCCGTATCGACCACGAGCATGCCAACGGCATCAGTCTCCACTACTATACGGTGCCGGGCGACTGGGAGCATAAGGGAAGTGCAACCGACTTTAGCGACGAGGAATATTATATTACTATTTCCAAGGCACTTCATATCGAGGATATTATCGAGAAGCATCTGGCGATCATGGATGAATACGACCCGAACCATGATATTGACCTGCTTGTGGATGAATGGGGTACCTGGTACGATGTGGAACCGGGCACCAATCCGGGATTTCTATATCAGCAGAACACCATGCGGGATGCCATTGTCGCCGCTGCCTCTCTGAATATTTTTAACAAGCACAGTGACCGTATTGCTATGGCAAATATTGCCCAGGTGGTCAATGTCCTGCAGGCAATGATCCTGACCGAGGATACCAAAATCCTGAAAACACCCACCTACGATGTATTCCAGATGTATAAAGAGCATCAGAATGCTACTCTGGTGGAAAGTTATGTCGCAGACGCAGCAAATAGGATCAATGAACCGGTCATATCATATAACGATATCTCAATCCCCGCCTTGTCGGAGTCCGTATCTGTCACAGAGCAGAATGGTCAGAAGCTTCTGACCATCACACTGGCAAATACCTCATTGGCAGATTCCCTCTCTGTGGAGCTGGAGCTGCCGATGAAATATTCCTTCTGTGGGGAAGCATCCATTGCTATGCTACATGCCGAGGCACGCGCATACAATACCTTTGACGATCCGGATCGGGTACGTGCCTTCGAAACAGAAGAAGATTGGAACGGCAATCTGCAGGTTGTCTCACTGCCTGCCTGCAGCGTATGCCGCATCTGCTGTTATGTCAGCTAAACCGTTCTGTGTCCGCTGTCTGATCCGGGAGATGACCGACCAGACAGCTATGCAGCAGATCCTTTCCTATCAAAAGCAGATACCGGATCACAAAAAAACAGCCGCTCCTCTCTATGAGAAGCGGCTGTCTATCTGCAAAGATTGTAAATGGCTGCATATGGGCACCTGCCGGAAATGCGGAAGCTACGTGGAAGCAAGAGCATTTTGCACGGACAACCACTGCCCTCTGGGAGAACGGATGTGGTGACAGGCCATTTCCATTAAGCCCGGTTGAATCCGCTCAAAAGATCTACCACTCTCCTGCCGGTTTCATTTGCCTGGGCAAGCATAGACATCTGTGCCTGTCTCAGGATATTCTGGCGTGCATTGGGCAGCCCTGAACCATGATGGGCAAAGAAGTTGGCACACTCCGCGCTCCTCTGACCGAAATGGAGCCACAGAATCAGGAGATCCTGCGCAAGGCAATGGCTGATATGAAGCTGATCTAAACCATAGAAACTTATATTTACGAATCATCAATAAAGCATATTTTGGAGAGTTTTCTCCAATGGAATAAGGTAACATTTCTGTGATACAGAGTTCCCTTATTTTTGCTCTATGCCGATGAAAGGAAGGAGACTATCTTGTTAAAAACAATATTACATATTAACCCTGATAAAACCTTAAGCCACATCGCTCCGGAAATCTACGGACAGTTTTCTGAGCATCTGGGACGCTGTATTTACGATGGCATCTATGTGGGAGAAGATTCTGATATTCCTAATGTAAAAGGAATGCGCAAGGACGTTGTGGAAGCCCTCCGGGCACTGCATCTGCCGGTTCTTCGCTGGCCGGGCGGCTGCTTTGCCGATGAATATCACTGGCGGGACGGTATCGGTCCCAAGGAGAACCGCCGCCGTATGGTCAATACCAACTGGGGCGGCATCGTGGAGGACAACCGCTTTGGTACACATGAGTTCCTGGAGCTGTGCGATCAGCTTGACTGTGAACCGTATATTGCCGTCAATCTGGGCAGCGGTACTGTACAGGAAGCTGCCGAATGGATCGAATATATGACTGCCGACGGAGACTCCACCATCACAAATCTCCGAAAAGAAAACGGCCGGACAAAGCCATGGCACTTAAAATATGTCGGGATCGGCAATGAAAACTGGGGCTGCGGCGGCAGTATGAGTCCGGATTTCTATGCGAACGAGTACAAACGGTATCAGTGTTTCTGTAAAAACTATGGAAATAATAAATTATACAAGGTTGCCTGCGGGCCAAGCGGCGAGGACTACAACTGGACGAAGGAGCTTATGAGCCGTATCGACCACGAGCATGCCAACGGCATCAGTCTCCACTACTATACGGTGCCGGGCGACTGGGAGCATAAGGGAAGTGCAACCGACTTTAGCGACGAGGAATATTATATTACTATTTCCAAGGCACTTCATATCGAGGATATTATCGAGAAGCATCTGGCGATCATGGATGAATACGACCCGAACCATGATATTGACCTGCTTGTGGATGAATGGGGTACCTGGTACGATGTGGAACCGGGCACCAATCCGGGATTTCTATATCAGCAGAACACCATGCGGGATGCCATTGTCGCCGCTGCCTCTCTGAATATTTTTAACAAGCACAGTGACCGTATTGCTATGGCAAATATTGCCCAGGTGGTCAATGTCCTGCAGGCAATGATCCTGACCGAGGATACCAAAATCCTGAAAACACCCACCTACGATGTATTCCAGATGTATAAAGAGCATCAGAATGCTACTCTGGTGGAAAGTTATGTCGCAGACGCAGCAAATAGGATCAATGAACCGGTCATATCATATAACGATATCTCAATCCCCGCCTTGTCGGAGTCCGTATCTGTCACAGAGCAGAATGGTCAGAAGCTTCTGACCATCACACTGGCAAATACCTCATTGGCAGATTCCCTCTCTGTGGAGCTGGAGCTGCCGATGAAATATTCCTTCTGTGGGGAAGCATCCATTGCTATGCTACATGCCGAGGCACGCGCATACAATACCTTTGACGATCCGGATCGGGTACGTGCCTTCGAAACAGAAGAAGATTGGAACGGCAATCTGCAGGTTGTCTCACTGCCTGCCTGCAGCGTATGCCGCATCTGCTGTTATGTCAGCTAAACCGTTCTGTGTCCGCTGTCTGATCCGGGAGATGACCGACCAGACAGCTATGCAGCAGATCCTTTCCTATCAAAAGCAGATACCGGATCACAAAAAAACAGCCGCTCCTCTCTATGAGAAGCGGCTGTCTATCTGCAAAGATTGTAAATGGCTGCATATGGGTACCTGCCGGAAATGCGGCAGCTACGTGAAAGCAAGAGCCTTCCGCACGGACAATCACTGTCCGCTTGGCGAGCGGATGTGGTAATATCATGTTTTTATTTTATATAAACTACGTTTGTATCATATTTGTTCTATTTGATAATGTTATTTGGTTTATTTTGCAATCCGCCTCATGAAATCCGACATCCGGCACACTCCGGCTGCCCCGGCATCCATGCACATCTGCTGGTTTTCATCACAGATGCCTCCCAGAGCATACACCGGAATCTTCACACTTTCACATACCTGACGCAGAAAGTATGTTCCACGGGGCGGTACCCCCTTTTTGCAATCTGTGGCAAAGACATGACCGGCAGTAATATAAGTTGCTCCCAGCTTTTGTGCCTCAACTGCCTCCTCTACTGAATGTGTCGATGCCCCAATCTCATCAAAGTACTCCTTGTCCCGGTCATCCAGAGACCGAAGCAGGGGCATTGGCAGATGAATCGCCCGCACCCCCAGCTTCTTTGCTGACTCCGGATAATAATGAAGTACACAGGAAACTTTCTCCTGCCGGCAGACCTTTAGCACCTTCTCTGCCAGTATCTCATACTGCTCCTGAGGCAGATCCTTCTCCCGCAAAATAATCTTCTCCGGATGAAGCCCTGCCACATAGCGGAGCTGTTCCAGAAAATCCCCCGTCACCAGATGGCAGTTTGTTATACAGATCTGTGGTATCTTACACATAAATATAATCGTTTAATACCGGCTGCAGTCCTTCTGACTCCATATCCTGATACATCTGGTCAAAGCTTCTGCCATCTGCAATCTCAAACTGCTCGTCTCCGGTATCCTCCTCACTTTCTCCTGTATATTTTTCTTCGTGATCACCAATGCCGGTAGACACACCTGCTGAAATCTTTGTTGCCACGATCTTGGCAATACCGTCACGAAACGACTTCTCCTCGCGTGAGGACACCGTAATGCCCACATATGGCAGGAAAATACGATAGGCACAAAGCACTTGGCAAAGCTGTCTCTCATGAACATCCAGCGGATTGATCTTATCATTATTGATGATCGGCCGCAGTCTCGGACAGGACAGAGAAAACTCTCCCTGAGGATATTTTCTCTGAAGATAATAAACGTGAAGTGCCGATGCTAGCGCATCCTTTCGAAAATCCGCCAGCCCCAGAAGTGCCGAAAAACCGACGCCACGCATACCTCCCATCAGGGCACGTTCCTGCGCCTCAAAGCGGTACGGGAATACTCTCTTGTGCCCCATCAGATGAAGGGTCTCATATTTATCACTATCATAAGTCTCCTGGAATACCGTGACATAATCTGCTCCGCATTCATGAAGATAACGGTAATCCTCCGAATTCACCGGATAGATCTCCAGACCAACATTTCGGAAATATTCCTTCGCCATCTTGCAGGCCTCGCCAATATATTTCACATCGCTTTTGACCGGACTCTCTCCGGTGAGCATCAAAATTTCTTCGATTCCGGAATCCGCAATAATCTTCATTTCCTTACGGATCTCATCTGCGCTCAGACGCTTTCGGTTAATGTCATTGTAGCAATTAAATCCGCAGTATATACAATAATTTTCACAGTAATTGGCAATGTATAACGGCGTAAACAGATATACTGTGTTACCAAAATGCTTGCTTGTCTCCCGCTTTGCCTTCTCTGCCATCTCCTCCAGAAACGGTTCCGCCGCCGGAGAAAGAAGTGCCTTAAAATCTTCTACACTACAGCGGTCATTTTGCAGAGCCCGCCGCACGTCAACCGCAGTATATTTCGAATAGTCATAACTCTCCATCTGAGAAAGCACTTTCTCCCGGATCTCCGGAGAAATCTGCTCCATCCCCTCCATATACGCCATATGATCCGTACGGCTGGAAGGATCATTCTCCAGACGGTGCTTTTTTTCCAGAGCCTTTTCACTCAGTTTATCCGAATCCACAAAAAAATCATTTTCCATGTTGTTACTCCTCATCTCTTTATTCGAAGTTCTTTACATTAGTCGCGTAAAAATCCCGTCAACGGATCCGATGCGGATGCTCCCCGCTCCAGCACTCTGCCAAGACCTGCCAGATATGCCGCACGGCCTGCGTTGATGGCATCCTTAAAGGCCCCCGCCATTGCCGCCACATCACCGGCTGTCGCAATCGCTGTATTGGCCATCACAGCAGCGGCTCCCATCTCCATGCACTCGCACGCCTGGGACGGACGACCGATTCCGGCATCCACAATTACCGGCAGATCAATCTCATCCACCAGAATCTGAATAAACTCCTTCGTTGCCAATCCCTTGTTAGAACCGATCGGAGAAGCTAACGGCATCACAGCAGCAGCTCCGGCATTGACCAGATCTCTTGCCGCATACAGATCCGGATACATATACGGAAGCACCACAAAGCCCTCCTTGGCAAGCTGCTCTGTCGCCTTGACCGTCTCTGCATTATCCGGCAGTAAATACTTGCTGTCACGCATAATCTCAATCTTTACAAAATCACCACAGCCCAGCTCTCTTGCCATTCGTGCAATGCGGACTGCCTCCCTGGCATCCCTTGCCCCGGAAGTATTCGGCAGCAGTGTCACATTGTCGGGAATATAATCGAGAATATTCTCACTCTGCCGGGTATTGGTACGGCGCACCGCCAGCGTAATGATCTCCGCCTGCGCATTCTCTACTGCCGCCTTGATCAACTCCATAGAATATTTTCCTGATCCCAGAATAAAACGGGATGAAAATTCCCTGCCACCTAATGTAAATGTATCCTTGTTCATCTTGCTCCTCCTCCCATAAACATCACAATTTCAACAACATCTCCGTCATGAAAAACCATCTCCGGAAACTTCTCTCTCGGAACCATTTCCTCATTTAACTCCACCGCCACCATTTCCGGTCGGTGTCCCTGCTCCTCCAAAAGCTCTAACAGCTTCTTTTCCTGATAATCATACTTCTGTCCATTAACTTTAATCATGTCCGGACTCCTTTCTGTCGTATAGGCCGCCAACACAAAAAAAGGTACACGAGAAAGACACCCGCGGTGGTGTCCCCCTTCGTGTACCAAAATCCGGTCAGCACTCTGTCTCAAAGGATAACATGAGGCTCCGGAAATGTCAAATAATAATTCTAATCTTTTATGAAGGTTCCTTTCCGTACATCTCCATTAATGACTGCACTCTTTCCTGCATCATTTGCAATACATTCTCCGGTCCGACAATTTTGATATCGTCTCCAAGTCCGATCAGCCACCCCAAAAAATTATTGCTGACAACCACATTAATTGTCGCCCGAAAATGTTCCTCATCCACCTTGCAGAGCCGTGTTTCTGTACCAAAACGATCCATAATAATTCCTATCGATTGATTCTGGCATAAAAGCTCTACCGTCTGCTCCTGACCGCTAAACATTCCAAAATGCATATTGGTATATTTTGAAACATCCACCTGACGAAATACGTTTTCTCCCTCCCGCTTTTGTTCCATCATCCGGATATTCCGCATCTTATCCACACGGAAATGCTTAATCTTTTGCGACGAACTGTCATAACCGATCAGGTAATAATTCTCATTATCCCAGACAAGTCCCCAAGGTGATATCCTGTAATATGTACCATTGTGACGAAGCTCCATTTCCTTCTGCAAATTCCACTGACAATACTGAAACTGAATCATCCGGTTCTCATCAATCGCATTATATACCTTATCCACATTATAAAATATCTGTTCATTCCTCGTCTTCACACGGCTCTGTACATACACCTGCCGATGAAGCTTTTTGGCATCATGTATACTGACTAAATGCTCCAGCTTTTTTATTAACTGGCGCGACTTTTTGACCGTAATAAACTTTGACGACTGTACCGCATCCACCAAAAGTTTTAACTCAGCAAACTCCAGCTCCCGCTGTCCCATATAATAATAAAATGTCCGGTTTTTTTGAATTTTATTAATGTCCAATCCAAATATCTGCAATGCTTCTATATCTGAATACAGACTTTTTCTCTCTACCTCTATACCGTACTGGCGAAGCTCTTCCATCAGATCCACAGCCCGGAGACCATGATTGTCATCCGTCTTTTCAAGAAAAATTTTCATGAGGTAAAGAAGTTTTAATTTTTGATTCGGAGATTTTGCCATGGGAAACACCTGCCTTTGAATAGAATTTATCATAAATACATATATTATATTATAACATGTTCATTGTACAATAAAACGGACTCATAATTTCAAATATAACTTATTTTTTTAATAATCTATTTTATAGAAACAAGAAAATATAACACATTCCTTATACTTTTCTTGTCCATTTTAATCCACGCTCCCACAAGGGGAGCGACCCTCCTACTATTCATGAGTTTGCCACACAATACAATTTCAATCCACGCTCCCACAAGGGGAGCGACGTTACGACGAGATTCAAAAACATTTTATTATCTTTATTTCAATCCACGCTCCCACAAGGGGAGCGACGATTATGTTGGAATGGTTTCTGGAGATCATCAAATTTCAATCCACGCTCCCACAAGGGGAGCGACATCAACGTCACATCCTCTTCGACACCACTCACAGATTTCAATCCACGCTCCCACAAGGGGAGCGACAAGATTGCTTGCGGTGCCAGTGATTACATCGACATTTCAATCCACGCTCCCACAAGGGGAGCGACATAATCGCCCAATGATGCATATTTGCTCTGTTTATATTTCAATCCACGCTCCCACAAGGGGAGCGACATACCTTCAGACATTTCATCTTGTATCTCATAAATTTCAATCCACGCTCCCACAAGGGGAGCGACCTACTGGAGGGGGAAAAACGCGATATGTTATGGAATTTCAATCCACGCTCCCACAAGGGGAGCGACGATATCACTTACATCAATTCCGCTGCCACCCTGATTTCAATCCACGCTCCCACAAGGGGAGCGACGTCGTGTTCCTTGTACGTCTTGTCGGTTTCTTTGATATTTCAATCCACGCTCCCACAAGGGGAGCGACCGTATACCCAATGTACATATTGATTGTTGTAGAGATTTCAATCCACGCTCCCACAAGGGGAGCGACATTGGAACCGGAGTACAATCTTATTCTGCTGGAATTTCAATCCACGCTCCCACAAGGGGAGCGACGTTCGGAAATGAATTTTTTTCTCCAATAGGGGAATTTCAATCCACGCTCCCACAAGGGGAGCGACTTCATCTTATTATTATTGTTGGATGTATTCTAAATTTCAATCCACGCTCCCACAAGGGGAGCGACTTTAATATGTGTTATAATTATTACAGTAACAAAATTTCAATCCACGCTCCCACAAGGGGAGCGACTGATTCGTTTTACTTGGTTTTAGTATTATAATGTATTTCAATCCACGCTCCCACAAGGGGAGCGACTTTTACTTTATCTTCATTTATTTTGCCTGACGGAAATTTCAATCCACGCTCCCACAAGGGGAGCGACATCATATCGTAGTTTTATAAACGATATCATCACAATTTCAATCCACGCTCCCACAAGGGGAGCGACCGTAGCAGTCGTATCAGTCCCGGACTTAGCGAGAATTTCAATCCACGCTCCCACAAGGGGAGCGACGTGATTGCGGTTTGTGTTTTTTCTTCGATTTTAAATTTCAATCCACGCTCCCACAAGGGGAGCGACAACTCACGATTTTCAAGACGGACTCCAGTTACTGATTTCAATCCACGCTCCCACAAGGGGAGCGACCTACTCCGTATGCCTTATAAAAGCACCAATCTACATTTCAATCCACGCTCCCACAAGGGGAGCGACTACTTGTGTCGGTTGGGAGGTGACTCTAATGTGTATTTCAATCCACGCTCCCACAAGGGGAGCGACAATTAGGGGGTGCTTTATGAGTAAAATAGAGATTATTTCAATCCACGCTCCCACAAGGGGAGCGACAACATCTGCTCCGTTTTCTGATCGGGAGGTTCAATTTCAATCCACGCTCCCACAAGGGGAGCGACATCGTCTGGGGGAGGTGGTGCGGATTGATAACAATTTCAATCCACGCTCCCACAAGGGGAGCGACATATCATTACGGACTTTTGCCGTGTTTGTCAACGATTTCAATCCACGCTCCCACAAGGGGAGCGACACGGCGAGCGCAAAAGACCCTAACTCCACCGGGATTTCAATCCACGCTCCCACAAGGGGAGCGACCGTAACCTCCGGGACGGGATATGATATATTTATATTTCAATCCACGCTCCCACAAGGGGAGCGACGTCATACATATTTTACACCTCCGTTTCATCCGGATTTCAATCCACGCTCCCACAAGGGGAGCGACGAGAATGTTATGGATAAGTCTATTGAAGAAAGAATTTCAATCCACGCTCCCACAAGGGGAGCGACTCCTACAAGGGGTATTCCGTCCGGTATGTCTACCATTTCAATCCACGCTCCCACAAGGGGAGCGACAATCACACATAAGCCCGACCACTCCCTCATGGGTATTTCAATCCACGCTCCCACAAGGGGAGCGACGTCAGAGGGGCAAATGACTGAAACCGAAATGAATATTTCAATCCACGCTCCCACAAGGGGAGCGACGCAAAGGTAAAAGCTTTAAAATAATAATACGACATTTCAATCCACGCTCCCACAAGGGGAGCGACAATTTTAAGCACATAAAAATTTTACTCCGATTATATTTCAATCCACGCTCCCACAAGGGGAGCGACAAAGTGTAAAGACAAGAGAATGTCTACTGAGAAATTTCAATCCACGCTCCCACAAGGGGAGCGACTCCTACAAGCGGTATTCCGTCCGGTATATCTACTATTTCAATCCACGCTCCCACAAGGGGAGCGACCCTGCGACGGTTTCGTAAATTGATCTATAAATTATTTCAATCCACGCTCCCACAAGGGGAGCGACGATCTTATCGCTTGTAATCTTACTTTAAAGGAATTTCAATCCACGCTCCCACAAGGGGAGCGACGTCAAGGCGAAGTAATGGGTAGCTTGAATAACTGATTTCAATCCACGCTCCCACAAGGGGAGCGACGACTTTGCAGCCTTAAGCTGAGGCAGTCGGTACAGATTTCAATCCACGCTCCCACAAGGGGAGCGACGATCACGATTCCGCAGGAGTATGCGGACAGCATAATTTCAATCCACGCTCCCACAAGGGGAGCGACAATTTCAGGTTTCCAGTGTTTGCCATCAATCCGTATTTCAATCCACGCTCCCACAAGGGGAGCGACAGCATAATTGTATAAAAAAAAATATCTTTTGACAAGATATCACATCATTTTTCACAATAATACATTTTTTATTTTATATAAATTCGGTATTTAAAGCTCTTTTAAATAAAATTATTGAATTTTTCTGGTGCGAATCTCTCGATGTTTATATGTCCCCTTCCCATCCGCACCATACTATAAAATCAATGTTTGATCCACAGCAACCCCTCTATCCACTCCAATATATTCGACTTTTGTTTGATAACGTTCTCCCATATAATAAAATCTTAAGCTGTCAATTTTCTCATCTATTATCGACTTTAGTTTTTCTTTAAGCAATACCGCTTGCCCCGCGTCAATAATACATTCAAATACTGAATTCTGAACACGTCTTCCATAATTGCAACATTCTTTTGCAACTTTCCGCAATCGGTTTCTTCCTGCAGTTGTTTCCGTATTTACATCATAAGTAACCAAAACTAACATTTTCACCACCTCATTTCCATAAAAAAACTGGATAACCATCTATATCTCCTCTCAAATATCTTGCCAGTAACATAGCTTGAGCATATGGCACCATCCCCCATTGAATTTTTTCTTTTAAATATGGATGTGTTATAGTCTCTGCTTTTTTTCTCTGCCATTCTATCAATAGATTTTTCCTCGCGTCCGCATCCATTAAAACTGCTCCATTTTCTTTTTTAGTAAAATTATTTTTATTTACAATTTTTTTGTTAATTAAAGACAATACAAAACGGTCTGCCAACGGTGCTCTAAGTTCTTCGATCAAGTCTAACGCCAATGATGCTCTTCCCGGTCGAGTCGTGTGCAAATATCCTACATATGGATCTAATCCTACAGTTTCTAACGCTGCTGTGATTTGAGTAGTTAATAATGTATATACAAACGAAAGCATTGCATTCACATTATCCATCGGGGGGCGCCTATTTCTTCCCTGAAAAGAAAACTCTTTCTTTTGTTGTAAAATTAATTCATCAAAAACACTAAAATAAACATTTGCCGCAGCACCTTCATACCCTCTCAATTGATCTAATGATTCTGCACTTTGAATAATCGTCAACGAATGTTTCATTTGCTGTGATACTCTCCTAACCTTTTCAACATCAATCTGCATACTATGATCCCTAATTGCTCTTTCCAAAATCCATCGGGAATTAAAGACTTTTCCCAAAATGCAATTTCTTGCTATTTCAAGACTAATTTTATCATTTTTCACACTTGCAAATTGCTGTTTACGCAACAATATATTTCCACATTCTTCTCCTGTTACTCTTGCCAAAAATTTTCCCTGCGGTGACAAAAAACATACCGACACTTTTCGTTCCATACAAGCCCCCATTAAAGCAGGACTGACCCCTTTGTATCCAAACGAAACAATTCCATCCAAATTGTGTAATGGCACCTGCCCCATTTTTTGTTCACCATCACATATCACAACCGTTTCTCCTTCAAGTCGCAAATAACTATTTTCAGACGTTACATACAATGTATTCAAAAGCTTCTTCATTTTACCCCTCCAAAATTTGTGCCATATATTCCCCAACTGAAATGCTCTTCTCCAGACTAGGAAGACATATTTCTTTTAGAGAACAAGAAGAACAAGCCTTGCTTTTTTTTACCTTTGGTGTATATTTTGTTGTATAATATTGATGCATTTCTTGAAATATTTCCACAACATTATTTCGAAGTTCCTCCGTAAATTCCACGACCTCCCGACGTTTTATTTCACCATAGTAAATAGCCCCCTCCGAAATAGTTGTAGTAAACATTTCTTCCAAGCACATTGCTTGAGCCGTCAGTTGCAATTGGTCCTCATCAGCATTTTTAGGTTTACCTTTTTTGTATTCTATCGGATAAACAGAATATAATCCTCTATGTCCAAACAATCTAATTCCATCATCACAGCGATGAAATTCAACAATATCACATTCTCCACTAACCCCCATAGTTTTTGAAGCAACAGGGAGCGCACGTACCACAATTGTATCTTTCCTTTTTTCCCTCAGATACGGATCGTGTGCCCTTTTATGCATCACTTCACCTATAATGGTATGCACATTTTCCTCCCATTGCTGCTCCACGTGAATCAATGCCCATTGTCTCCGGCAAAATCTAAAATGCTGAATTCCAGATATCATCAAATAATCTTCCTCAGCATATTCCATTTAAACCATCCTTTGTACTTCCACTGAAACAGGTATTTTATCCTGGTTAATATTTACTGTATAATCCTGATATCTTCTTGGATATTCTACATCATTATTTCTTTTTACTTCCACCGCATCAAATAATTTATAAGCCGGACAATCCCCCAGTTCGTTACTATGTTTAAATACAATTAACTCACGAACTGCCATCTTTCCTCTCGCTGCAGAACGATCATTCTCAAACATATTTATAATTGCATTCCATAATAATTCAAGATCATCCTCCGAAAATCCAGTCACCTTTCTTGCCAGATTAGCGGAGATATATCCTTCTGCCCTATATAAAGCATATGGTACGATACTTTTTCTTCCCATTTCCGTGCTCTTGTTTTCTGCATCCTTTTCTGTAGTAATTGCTACTCTTGTTATTGTAACTTCCTGACTAATAATTGGATCAATGCTCCGTGCAAAACCGAGTTGAACCGGTCCACGAACTTGTCCACAGTTTAATGATGCTTTAACAAACGTGGTCATCACGGCCCCAAATGTTCGTATATCATAAAAATTTTCACACATGTAATCTCTTAATTTTTCATCTACTTTTGGGTCTGATTTTTTTAACTTTTTTATAGATTCTGTAATTTTTTTATCCTCGGTATCATTCACGCCAATACTTGCACAAGCTTCTCTGTCACTCCTATTCAATGGAACATTCTCTTTAATATATATCTTATATCCCTCCTCATCCTCCTTTACCATTTCAACATAATTTCGTATTTTTCGTTTCAAGCACACATCCGTCACCAATCCCAAACCGCTTTCCGGATCAATTCTTGGCATATTTCCCGCATCTGGATCTCCATTTGGATTTCCATTCTCTACATCAAACAATATTACAAATTCATACCTGTTTTTAATAACTTCTCTCATTTACTTATCCTCCTTTTTTTCATACTTTTTTTGTGTCTGGTGATAATATCCCAAAATAAACTTTCCCTGTTCCTCTAAATTCAGCTTTTTAGGAAAGCCATTAAGCTTTGTTAACAGTTTTGCAATTTCGGTTTCATAATAATTTTTACTTCTCAACGATTCTCTTTCCAATTTCTTGATATGACTATTTTTTAGTTTTATTAAAACTGGAAAAACAGACGCTGGGGTTGCACATGCAGAATTAAAATATCTATCCCTAATTGTAGCTTTAATCCCCGGATTTGCCTCTCTTTGAATCGCCTCCAATACTGAAAATAATCTTCCTAGTACATAAGACGAATCGGTGCTCCCTTCGTTTATTGCCATATAATCTTCTCCTTCCTTCCATTTATAATTTTTTATAAGAAATGCTTTAATAATAGCCGCTCTTATCCACGTCACTTTTCCCTGTTCGGATCTTATTCTTATTAATATAGATGAATACAGACTCTCCGGATATCTTTCTCCTGACAATATCGCCCTTAACGTCATTGCTGACATATTTGAAATCGGATTTTTGTCTTTTGATTTTTGATTCACTGTCTCTCTCAGCATATCCCTTATTCCAAAATATTGTCTCTCCTCCCATGCTGGTTTGACAATTTTCAAGTATTCATGATGTCTCTGAATATTCTTTAAAATATTTCCAAATTCATCTCTATAAAAAAACCGGACCGACAACCTAGCTGCATTCGGAGCAAGACACAATACATAAAACTCTTGTGACATATCTAAGTCCAAGTTATCAACATCGACAGACTGTTGATGTTGAATGCTAGAAAATAACACCTTTATTTCTTCTTGATTATCTTTGGGCGGATCAACAGATAAGAAAAAATCTTCTTGATATTTCCTATCGCCTGACTTTGCCCAAAATACTATCATAGAATCTCCTAATTGAATTTTATAATCTCTTTGTCCCAAAAGATAATTTAATGCCGTTGTATATGCATATTCAGCATATTCTCCAACTGGTGCATTATAACTCTGTTCTTTTCCATACGATTCAAAAGCTGGTGCATTAAAGGATATCAATGCCGCACCGCTAGACTTTGCTCCTGACACTCCTTTTATCACCTTGTGTATACGAGCTATCTTTGTCTCCTCGCCAGTCACAAGACATCGACCAATTACCCCTTCTTTTTCCTGATTTATATATTCATTCCATTTTCTTTTAATATAATTATCATCCTGCGCATAATCTCGTCCTATATAAAAAACAATGTTTCCGCCTTCATTCAATGCATCCCAATATTTCTGTATAATTGAATTTTCTAATGACTGTTCTGGACTCCAATTTTCAAAAAAGTTATATATTGCTTCTGCAGCTAATCCTTCAATCTCCCTTAACAAATATAAATGTTTTTCTTTGGCAGCGTTATAACAATCTATCGTCCTTTTACTAACGCCATTAGAATCAAATCCTAAAAAATATTTTGCATTATCACACAAAAAGTTGGCACGTATTCCTGAAGAACGCGTTGCCATTTCAGGTACGCACAATAATGGTGATTGGAGAACTTTTTTCTTCCCCATTTGCCTTTCTTCTCTTAAGTCAAGAATTTCTCTTATTGTCCCATCCTGTCTCAAGTCAATAGCATAAGAAACCTTTGCCATACACCATCCCGGATTCGAAACTTTACCTTGTTGTGCAAGATATTCATAATATCCTACTAACGATTGTAAAATCATTGAATCACCTCACAATCTTTCAAATCCAATACTCCCCTTTTCATCACTGCTCTAAAGAACATCGGTTTGATATTTCCCTTATCACTGTAGTCCATATCATATAACATTAAACCAAAATCTGTTTTCGGAACCATCTCATATGCTGAAAAAATTTTCTTATCCTCACACAAACAAAAATTAGCAGGAAACTCTCTAACTCCAAAATAGGGCATATGATAACATTCTCCTTTTCTCAAACGCCGCATTATAATATCTTTAAACTTCCCCGGATTATCTGTATCATTGGCTTTATCTGTCATTTCAAAGTGTGCCTCTATTACATATGACACATCCTTTAAGATAACTGACGCTCTTTGAACAATTTCATCCTTGGTATTAATGTACAATAGTTTGTTCGATCCATTATACACTTGTAATACGTTTTGAGCAGAAATTTTACTCTTCACTTCATTCCTTCGAATACTTGTGAAACAAATTGGATTCTGAACATAAATTCTGTCAATCACCCAACGTAAACCTGGATGCCAGTAAATAGCCTCCAAAATTCCCCGGGCAGCAGAGGGTGTTATGATATCATAAGAATATCTTTCTGTTTTTAATTCTGGTCGAGCAAATAACGCATAATCTCCCCATACTTTTACCTTTACTCCAATTGACATTCATTCTCCTCCTCATATAATCAAGTGTTTTTTATTGAAAATTCAAGGTTTCTCAAC
>ERZ824598.760-NODE-760-length-47788-cov-5.871473_pt1 | contig 47788 bp, 63 predicted proteins | sample MGYA00519934_ERZ824598 | MGnify/ENA primary metagenome ERZ824598 (study PRJEB31778, sample SAMEA3449177) | human gut metagenome | biome: human gut; feature: human-associated habitat; material: faeces | place: United Kingdom | collected 2010/2012 ...
ATCCACGGTGCAGCAAACGCCATGTATCTGCCGAAAGTTATCGCATTCAATGCAAAAGATGAGACCGCAGCAAAACGTTACGCAGTCATCGCTGACGAGATGAAACTGGGCGGCGAGACAACCGAAGAGAAAATCAAACTTCTCATCGCTTATCTGCGCGGCATGAACGACAAACTGAACATTCCGCAGTGCATCAAGAACTACGGAAAAGACAGCTATCCGACCGAGCAGGGATTCGTTCCGGAAGACGTATTCCTGGAGAGACTGCACGACATCGCCGTAAATGCCATCGCCGATGCCTGCACCGGATCCAATCCGAGACAGCCATCTGTTGAGGAGATGGAAAAACTGCTGAAATGCTGCTACTATGATACAGAAGTAGATTTCTAAAAAGAAAACATATCAAAATCTCTCCGTTCTCTGGGCGGAGGGATTTTTTGCGTCAGAGAATAAAATTTATCCTCTTCCAGCAAGAAGACTCCGACCTCTAAGGTGAGAGATGAATTGCGTCCGTTATCTTCTTGATATTGGGTTCTAATCATGGTATAATAGAATCAGTCGAATAGAAGAAAGGGGGTCGAAATACAATGGATTTGGATAATAATGCACATTCAGTGTTTTTACTGCACTATCATCTTGTTCTTGTGGTTAAGTACCGCAGACAGGTTTTTGATGACGCAATTTCCGGCAGGGCAAAAGAGATCTTTGCGTATATTGCTCCAAATTACAATATCACCCTTGAAGAATGGAATCACGATAAAGACCATGTGCATATACTTTTCAAGGCGCATCCAAATACAGAAATAAGCAAGTTCATAAACGCATATAAAAGTGCAAGCAGCAGACTTTTGAAAAAAGAATTCCCGCAGATAAAGAAAAAGCTGTGGAAAGAACATTTCTGGAGTCAGAGTTTTTGCCTGCTTACAACGGGCGGTGCCCCGATTGAAGTAATCCAAAAATACATCGAAAGTCAGGGACAAACGGATCGAAAAAGGAAGTGACCAACATGGCAAACAAAGCATATAAATTCAGAATATACCCCGATGATGCGCAGAAAGTTTTGTTTGCCAGAACGTTCGGCTGTGTCCGAATGGTGTACAACCATTGGCTTGCCAGAAAAATCAGGCAGTATGAGGAGAACAAAACCACGGTAACCTACACGGTTTGTGCAAAAGAAATGGCTGAAATGAAGAAAACAGAAGCATACGCATTTTTGAGGGAAGTAGACAGTGTCGCATTACAACAATCGCTTCGGCATCTTGATACGGCATTTCAGAATTTTTTCAAACAGCCGAAGACAGGTTTTCCAAAGTTTAAATCTAAAAAACAGAATAAAAAGAGCTATTCAACGATCTGTATCAACGGAAACATCGCCATATTGAATGGATATTTGAAATTGCCGAAAGCCGGCCAGGTCCGGTTAAAACAACACAGAGCTGTTCCGAAAGAATACAAATTAAAATCTGTAACAGTAAGCCAGACACCAGGCGGAAAATATTATGCAAGTATTCTTTTTGAGTACGAAAATCAAGTACAGGAAAAAGAGATGCGGCGTTTTCTGGGGTTAGATTTTTCCATGCATGAATTATATCGTGACAGCAACGGGAATGAACCTGCATATCCGAAGTATTACAGGAATGCAGAGGAAAAATTAGCGAGGGAGCAGCGCAGACTTTCCAAAATGCAGAAAGGTTCGAACAACCGTAGCAGGCAGAGAATCAAGGTGGCAAAACTCCACGAAAAGGTTTCCAGTCAACGAAAGGATTTTCTGCATAAGCTGTCGAGGCAGACAGCAGATGCTTATGATTGTGTATGTATAGAATCCTTAGATATGAAAGCAATGTCACAGATGCTGAACTTTGGAAAATCTGTTTCAGATAACGGGTGGGGAATGTTCACAGGGTTCTTGAAATACAAACTTGAGGAACAGGGTAAAAAGCTTGTGAAGGTGGACAAATTTTTCGCCAGCAGTCAGATTTGTTCCGTTTGTGGTTACAGGAACGCAGAGACAAAAAATCTTGCGGTCAGAGAGTGGGATTGTCCGCAGTGTGGAACCCATCACGACAGAGATGTAAATGCGGCTGTCAATATCAGAAATGAGGGAATGCGGCTGGTAGTGGCATGACCGTAACGTAATATAATAAAACCGTGGGACACACGGGGATAGCTCGCCTATGCTTAGCACATTGGTGCTATCGAACGAGAACCAAACCTACCGAGGTTAGGGAAGCCCCCACCTCTACAGGTAGGGGAGGATGTCACGTTTTTTATGCGAAATCCTGTGTCTGGACTGGAAAAACAGAGGCGTTTATGGTAGTATAGAAAAGAATAGAAGTAAAAACGGGCGGCATTGCGAAAAAAGATGCCTTCCCCTGAAAATATGGAGGAAAAAAGATGGAACAGTACAAGCAGGAGTTTATCGAGTTTATGGTCGAGAGCCAGGTATTAAAATTTGGAGAGTTCACTCTGAAAAGCGGAAGAAAATCCCCGTTCTTCATGAATGCGGGCGCTTACGTAACCGGAAGCCAGTTAAAACGTCTCGGCGAGTATTATGCAAAAGCAATCCATGACAATTATGGACTGGATTTCGACGTTCTGTTTGGACCGGCCTACAAAGGAATCCCGCTCAGCGTTGTAACCGCCATTGCGATTCATGATCTCTACGGTGTGGAAGTACGTTACTGCTCCAACCGGAAAGAAGCAAAAGACCACGGCGGAGATGCAGGACTGCTGCTTGGAAGCAAAATTAAAGACGGCGACCGCGTTGTCATCATCGAGGATGTTACCACCTCCGGAAAATCCATCGAGGAGACGTTCCCGATCATCCAGGCACAGGGCAATGTGGAGATCAAAGGTCTGATGGTATCCTTAAACCGTATGGAGCGCGGAAAAGGCGACAAGAGCGCACTTGAGGAAATCCAGGAAACCTATGGCTTCCCGGCAAATGCCATTGTAACCATGGAGGATGTCATCACCTATCTGTACAACCGTCCATGCCAGGGCAAAATCCAGATCGATGACAAGATGAAGGCTGCCATTGATGCTTATTATGAGGAGTACGGTGTCAAATAAGACGTGGTACACTTGAAAAAAGGAGTTTTGCACGATGAATGAAAAAATCTATAAAACCATGGGACGTGTCGGCGGCGGAAATATCGCCATGGGCGCAGTACTGGTTGTGGTAGGGGTAGCAACCGGTGTCCTGATGATCGTAAGCGGAGCAGGTCTGCTGAAACGACGCGGGGAAATTATGTTTTAAGAAAAATGCCGGAATATTTTGGAAGCGCATGCGCCGAAGAGGTATTCCGGCGTTTCTGATACCACGCAGAAAGGGGAAACAAAGATGAAGCAGGAGACGAAAGCCAGAATCCGCGTTGTGGGACGGATTTTATTTCTGGTGTATCTTCTTGCGCTCGTTTATTTTCTGTTTTTTGCAGAAGAATACGGGAGAAGAAACTTTTTTGAACTGGATTACCGTTACAATCTGGTGCCGTTTCAGGAAATCAGACGGTTCTGGATTTACCGCGAAAAGGTGGGATTCCTTGCCGCATTTTTAAATCTGGCGGGCAATGTGATCGGTTTTCTGCCGTTCGGCTTTATTGTTCCGGTGATGCACAAAAAAATGGAGAGTTTCTGGAAAGTATCGCTTCTTGGTTTTATGTTCAGTCTCTGCGTGGAGACGATTCAGCTCATCACGAAGGTGGGCTGCTTTGATGTAGATGATCTGATCCTGAATACGCTTGGAGCCATGATCGGCTGCGGCGCATTCCTGATCTGCAATAAATTCAGGAGATGGAAATATGGCGAGGAAGAAGTATAATTACAATTTTGTCCGGAAGCCGTCGGAAGGCGGAAAGGAAGCTCTCTATATGGCAGGTGCTTCGGTCTTTCTGTTTCTGCTGGCTTCGGTCGTATCGTTTGCATTTCGCGGAAACGGAGGCATTTTTCTCGGAGCAGCGGGACTGTTCTCATTCCTTCTGTCGGGATACGGCTTCTATGTGGGAATGAAGAGCTTTAAAGAAGAACAGGTCAGCCACAGAATGTCGGTTCTCGGCTCGATTACGAGCGGCGGCATGCTGGTCGCATGGCTTGCACTGTTTCTGATCGGTGTGAGATAAATGTACTCTCGTAAAATCAAGCACAGAAAGACTCCGGGAGTACATATAAAAGAAAAGGGGAAAAAGATGGATCGCGAACGTTTTGAAAAACAGCTGAATTTTATTCTGGAGATTGATAAAGAAAAACAGATCCTGCGCCAGACGCACATCCGCGGCTATTCGCGCCAGGAGGACGACGCGGAGCACGCATGGCACATGGCGGTGATGGCATTTCTGCTGCAGGAATATTCGAATGAGAAAATCGACATCGGCAGAACAATGCTCATGCTGCTGATCCACGACCTCGTGGAGATTGATGCAGGCGACACGTATGCGTACGACGCGGAGGCAAACAAAACAAAAGACGAGAGAGAACACAAAGCGGCCGAGCGCATCTACGGCCTGCTGCCGGAGGATCAGGGAAAAATGCTGATGGATCTCTGGCTCGAGTTCGAAGCGTATGAGACACCGGAAGCGCGCTTTGCCCATGTGATGGACAATTTCCAGCCGCTGCTTTTAAATCATGAGAACGATGGAAAAGACTGGACCCGCCACAATGTGCGGATTTCCCAGCCGTTAAAACGAAACGAGAAGACTGCGACCGGCTCCGAGGAGATCTGGAGTTATATGGAAGAGATTCTCGAACAGAGTATCCGGGATGGAAAAATTATTGACGACCGGGAAGAAAAACAGGAATAAGTTAAGAAGAATGAGGGGCAGATCTGCCCCTCGTAACAGTTAAAGAGAAACAGAAAGGGATTTTTTATGACGGATGAATTATTAAACGAGCGGTATGCGCTTGCAATTGAGCGGATCCGCCAGATTCCGGCGGAAAAAAGCGTTCCGCAGCCGTACCGCGATTTTTTTGCACAGATGGCACAGTACCTCTGCAAAATGGACCAGATCCGGAGCAGAATCGCAGAAGGATATCTAAAAACGGCATCCGAGGAAGAGCTGGCTGTTTTTAACCGCGAGCCGTATGAAGATGTGATCGGGGAGCGGTATGAGACCTCCTACGGAAACCCGGCGTTTGCCGTGCGGGCACTTGGTGAAACGCATGGAAGGAGCCTCTGCTGCCTGTACCGGGAGCTGGGAAATGCTGTTGTCTGGGTCTATGAGGACCGCCTGCTGGAGCTGACTGCGGCGATGGAGCTGTATCTCGAGTTGTATGCGATGTTCGAGGAGGAGATGCTGCCGTCCGCGCAGTATGTAAAAGAGAGCATTTACTGGTATGTGAGCGATTACGCCGAGGAGCGCCAGGAATACCAGGTGCGCGAAATCGTCGACCCGTCGCTGCACTTTGTGAAGGATATTGTGATGGAATCTGATCTGACGGATCTGCGGTATCTGTACCAGTACGGCGAATATATCACCGAAAATGAGAAGGGTACAGCCCGCTTTTTAAATACGTTCAGCCAGGAAGAAATCGACGCGATGGCACGCACCTACACAGAAGGCTTCCGCAAGTGCTTTCTCGTGGCGCGAAAAGATCTGTCGAAAAAGAAGACAGTCAGCATCCGCTTCCACATCGGTTTTGAGCGCATGATCCGTGCGGCAATATTACAGTTCCGCGAGATGGGACTCGAGCCGGTGATTTCCCGCGGCGCGCGGAGAACGTGGGTTGCCGGTGCGTCTGCGAATAAGCAGTATGACTACGATCACCGGAATGATGAGGCGCTGTATCTCAACGAGGATCTCGTGAAGAGACGGCTCCGTGCGATGCAGGTGAAATACGACGAGTACAAAGAACTGGCGGGCGGCTATGCCGGCCCTGCCGTGGTGGAAACCTTCGGCGAAGTTCCGTTTGAGCCAGTAAATAAAAAACAGGCACTGCACTTAAATGAGCGCCAGCAAAAGCTCCGTGTCGGTTTCCAGAACGAGGCGGGCCAGATTGTAAACCGCTATATCAAGGATGACGAGTACGGCTACACGATCATCGCCTACCCGATGCCGGAGATCGATCCGCGCTACGAAAAAATTTTCCGTGAGATCGTAAAGATCAACACGCTCGATTACGAAAAATACCAGCGCATCCAGCAGTACCTGATCGATGCGCTCGACGAGGGTGTTTCCGTGCATGTGCTTGGAAAAGGAGAGAACAGAACGGATCTGCGTGTGATGCTGCATCATCTGAATGATCCTGCGAAAGAGACGAATTTCGAGAACTGTGTTGCCGACTGCAATATTCCGGTCGGAGAGGTCTTTACTTCCCCGAGTCTTACCGGCACGACAGGCGTGCTCCATGTGACGGGAGTCTACCTGAACGAGCTGTATTACCGCGATCTCTGCCTGACGCTGACCGACGGCATGATCACCGCGTATGACTGCGCAAACTTCGAAAAAGAAGAGGACAATCGTACTTATATAGAAGAAAACCTGCTGTATCACCACAGGACGCTGCCGATTGGTGAGTTTGCCATCGGAACGAACACGACGGCGTACGTGATGGCAGAGCAGTACGGCATTGCCGGAAAACTGCCGATCCTGATCGCAGAGAAGATGGGCCCGCATTTTGCGATGGGCGACACCTGCTACGCCTGGGCGGAGGACAGCCCGATGTACAACCCGGACGGAAAAGAAGTAATCGCGCGCGAGAACGAGGTTTCGGCAAAACGGAAAGAAGATCCGTCGAAAGCATACTTCGGATGCCACACGGACATCACGATTCCGTACCGCGAACTGCAGTCGGTTGCGGTCGAAAAAGCAGACGGAACGACGATCCCTCTCATTGAGGACGGACGCTTCGTCCTGCCGGGAACGGAAGAATTAAATGAACCTTTTGGCTGATTATGGGTTGACATTTCTGCGCCTGCTTAGTATATTATAAGCAGAACTGAATGATTAAAACATAAATATAAGCATAACTAATGAATAACGCTTAGAACAGTTAATCAGAAAAGGAGAACAACATGGCTAAAGTAGGAATTGTGATGGGCAGCGACTCTGATATGCCGGTAATGAGCAAAGTAGCCGACATGCTGGAAAAATTTGGAATTGAGTACGAGATGAAAATCATCTCCGCACACCGCGAGCCGGATGTATTTTTCGAATATGCAAAAACCGCAGAGGAGAAGGGCTTCAAGGTTATCATTGCAGGCGCAGGTATGGCAGCTCATCTGCCGGGTATGTGCGCAGCTATTTTCCCAATGCCGGTCATCGGAATTCCGATGCATACCACATCGCTTGGAGGTCGTGATTCCCTGTACTCCATCGTACAGATGCCGAGCGGCATTCCGGTAGCAACCGTTGCCATCAATGGCGGTGCCAATGCCGGAATCCTGGCAGCAAAGATTCTTGCAACTTCCGATCCGGAACTGCTTGCAAAACTGAAAGCATATACACAGGAAATGAAAGAGCAGGTTGAGGCAAAAGACGCAAAACTGCAGGAAACAGGATACCGTAACTACAGTAAATAAAAACAAAGGACAAGGGAGGTTCACCATGGATTACAAGAACGCAGGAGTAGATATTGAAGCTGGATACAAATCAGTAGAATTAATGAAAGAGCATGTAAAGAAAACCATGCGCCCGGAGGTATTAGGCGGCCTTGGCGGTTTTTCCGGCGCTTTTTCCCTGGCAAAAATCAAAGAAATGGAAGAGCCGGTGCTGCTTTCCGGTACAGACGGATGCGGAACCAAGGTGAAGCTCGCCATGATTCTTGATAAACACGACACCATCGGCATTGATGCCGTTGCCATGTGTGTGAACGATATCGCATGTGCCGGCGGAGAACCGCTGTTCTTCCTCGACTACATCGCATGCGGAAAGAACTATCCGGAGAAGATCGCTTCGATCGTAAAAGGCGTTGCAGAAGGCTGTCTGCAGTCCGATGCGGCACTGATCGGCGGTGAGACCGCAGAGCATCCGGGCCTGATGCCGGAGGATGAGTACGATCTGGCAGGTTTTGCTGTCGGCGTATGTGACAAGAAAGACATGATTACCGGTGAAAATCTGGCAGCCGGAGACGTACTGATCGGCATGGCTTCCACCGGCGTTCACAGCAACGGATTTTCTCTTGTCCGCAAAGTTTTCGATATGACAAAAGATTCTTTAAATACATACTATGATGAGCTCGGCGCAACCCTCGGCGAGACCCTGCTTGCACCGACCCGTATCTACGTAAAAGCACTCCGCGCCATCAAAGATGCCGGTGTAACCGTAAAAGCATGCAGCCACATCACCGGAGGCGGCTTCTACGAGAACATTCCGCGTATGCTCAAAGACAACACCGTAGCCGTTGTACAGAAAGACAGCTACACCGTACCGCCGATCTTTGATCTGATGGCAAAGAAAGGCAATATCGACGAGCAGATGATGTACAACACCTTCAACATGGGTATCGGTATGGTACTGGCTGTTGATCCGGAAGATGTAGACGCAGCGATGAAAGCCATCCGTTCCACAGGAGATACACCATATGTGATCGGCCACATTGAAAACGGAGAAAAAGGAGTACAGTTATGCTAAGATTAGCAGTTCTCGTCTCCGGCGGCGGCACGAACCTGCAGGCGATTCTGGATGCGATTGACGAGGGAACCATCACAAACGCGGAGGTTTCCGTTGTCATCAGCAACAATGCAGGAGCGTATGCGCTGGAGCGTGCGAAAAAGAAGGAGATTGATGCGGTATGCCTTTCCCCGAAGACCTTTGCATCGAGAGAAGCATTCAACGAGGCACTGCTGGCGAAACTGCAGTCGTACAACGTCGATCTCGTTGTGCTCGCAGGATGCCTGGTTGTGATCCCACAGAGCATTGTGGATGCTTATCCGAATAAGATCATCAACATTCATCCGTCCCTCATTCCGTCGTTCTGCGGAACGGGCTATTACGGACTGAAAGTGCACGAGGGCGTATTATCCCGCGGCGTCAAAGTGACGGGAGCGACGGTTCATTTTGTGGACGGCGGAACAGACACCGGCCCGATTATTCTGCAGAAGGCAGTCGAAGTGCACGAGGGCGATACACCGAAGGCACTGCAGCAGCGCGTCATGGAAGAGGCCGAGTGGGTCATCATGCCGCGTGCGATTGATCTGATTGCAAACGGAAAAGTAATGGTAGAAGACGGACACGTAAAGATAAAGGAGTAAGAGCGATGAAAGTACTGATTGTAGGAAGCGGCGGAAGAGAGCATGCGATTGCCTGGAAGGTGGCACAGAGCCCGAAGGTAGACAAGATTTACTGCGCTCCTGGAAACGCAGGAATTGCGGAGTACGCAGAGTGTGTCGATATTGCAGCGATGGAGTTTGACAAGCTCGTTGCTTTTGCGAAAGAAAAAGAGATTGACCTGACCGTCATCGGCATGGATGATCCGCTGGTCGGCGGTGTTGTCGATGCGTTTGAGGCAGAGGGACTGCGCGTATTCGGACCAAGAAAGAATGCAGCAATCCTGGAAGGATCGAAAGCGTTCTCCAAAGACCTGATGAAAAAATACCATATCCCGACGGCGGCATACGAGACATTCTCCGATCCGGAAGCGGCAGAGAAATATCTCGAGACTGCAAAATTCCCGATCGTGCTGAAAGCCGATGGTCTGGCTCTTGGAAAAGGCGTTCTGATCTGCAATACCTTAGAGGAAGCAAAAGAGGGCGTCAAGACGATCATGCTCGACAAGAAATTCGGCAGTGCCGGAAACGAGATGGTCATCGAGGAGTTTATGACGGGACGTGAGGTTTCCGTTCTCTCCTTTGTGGATGGAAAGACGATCAAGACGATGAGTTCCGCACAGGACCACAAGAGAGCAGGAGACGGCGACACCGGTCTGAACACCGGCGGTATGGGCAACTTCTCCCCGAGTCCGTTCTATACCGAAGAAGTGGATAAGTTCTGTAAGAAATATATCTATCAGCCGACCGTAGATGCGATGGCAGCCGAGGGAAGACCGTTTAAGGGAGTTATCTTCTTCGGACTGATGCTGACACCGGACGGACCGAAGGTGCTCGAGTACAATGCCCGCTTCGGCGATCCGGAGGCACAGGTTGTGCTTCCTCGTATGAAGACAGACATTATTGATGTATTTGAAGCCTGCATCGACGGAACTCTCGACCAGATCGACCTGCAGTTTGCAGATAATGCGTGTGTCTGCATCGTACTGGCTTCGAACGGTTATCCGGTTTCCTACGAAAAAGGATTCCCGATCCGCGGACTCGAGACGTTCAAAGAGCATGAGGGCTATTACTGCTTCCATGCAGGAACGAAGTTCAAAGACGGCGAGATCGTGACAAACGGAGGCCGTGTCCTCGGCGTGACAGCACTTGGCGATACCCTGAAAGAGGCACGTGCGAATGCATATAAGGCTGTTGACTGGGTTGACTTTGACAATAAATATTACCGCCATGATATTGGAAAAGCGATTGACGAAGCGTAACGTGAATGTGAATTTTAATTTTGAGTAAAATGGAGCCGCCAGAATCCCGGTGAAAGGGAAATCTGGCGACTTTGTCTTTTTATTCTGAAAAGGGAATAAAGCGCCGCCGTTCCGGATACAATAGTAAGGAGATCCTTTGCTTTTTAGCAGAATCAGAACAGGAAAGGCGGTCGGAAAAGATGGGAATCGTTTGTCTGGCGGGGATTTTTGCCGTATTTCTTCTGCTTGCATGGACGCTCTGCCGGGCGGCAGGATGGGAGAAAGAACGGGAAGATCTGGAACAGGAGCAGTACCTGAAAGAGTGGCGGGAGAAAAAGTTGAAAAAAATCGAAAAAATTTGAAAATTAGTGTTGACATTTGGCGGGTGGAATGCTATACTAACGAAGTCGGTTGGTGATACAGATAAAAAGCCAACAGACAAAACACCGATGTGGGGTCTTAGCTCAGCTGGGAGAGCATCTGCCTTACAAGCAGAGGGTCATAGGTTCGAGCCCTATAGGCCCCATATTTTATGAAAAACGGTGTTGAAAATGAATATGGCGAGATAGCTCAGTTGGCTAGAGCACGCGGTTCATACCCGCGGTGTCGAGGGTTCGAATCCCCCTCTCGCTACTTGTGGAACCCTTGAGAAATCAAGGGTTCTTTTGGTTTTATGTACAGTATGATGATATGGCTGTTATGTCAAAATCGTGTCTTGAAATCCACAGAGATTTGTGAGAAAATGAGATTACCTAAGAGCTTGTTTTGGGCTCTGAAAGTAAATAAAACAGTAATGGATAGAAGAAAGATAAGGAAAAAACAATGATAGAGTTTAATAAACCACCTTTTATTGGAACAGAACTGGAATACATCCGCCAGGCGGCAGAGGAAAACAACAAGCTGTGCGGCGACGGTCCTTTTACGAAGAAATGTTCTGCCTGGATGCAGGACAATTTCAACGTAAAACATGCGATACTTACGACATCCTGCACCCATGCACTGGAAATGGCAGCTTACCTGTCTGAAATTCAGCCGGGCGACGAAGTGATCATGCCGTCCTACACGTTTGTTTCCACTGCAGATGCCTTCGTTCTGCGCGGAGCAAAAATCGTCTACGTGGATATACGTCCGGATACGATGAACATCGACGAGACCAAGATTGAGGATGCCATCACTGAAAAAACAAAAGCGATTGTTCCGGTTCACTATGCGGGCGTTGCCTGTGAAATGGATACCATCATGGATATTGCAAAACGCCATAACCTGAAGGTTGTAGAGGATGCGGCACAGGGCGTGAGCGCGTACTACAAGGGAAAAGCCCTTGGAACGATCGGCGATTTTGGCTGCTATAGCTTCCATGAGACGAAAAACTATACGATGGGAGAGGGCGGCGCGCTGCTGTTCCAGGATGAGAATTATCTGGAAAAAGCAGAGATCCTTCGTGAAAAGGGAACGAACCGCAGCAAGTTTTTCCGCGGACAGATCGACAAATATACCTGGATCGACTACGGTTCCTCCTATCTGCCGAGCGATATGAATGCGGCTTACCTGCTTGCAGAACTCGAGGAACATGAGAAAATCGACAGAAAGCGGATGGCCATCTACAACTATTACCATGAGCAGCTCCGTCCGCTGGCTGAGGCCGGAAAGATCGAGCAGCCGGTTGTGCCGGAAGGCTGTGTACATAATGCGCATATGTACTTCATCAAGGCAAGAAATCTGGAAGTGCGTACAAAACTGATCAAGTATATGAAAGAGCGCGGTGTGATGTGTGTCTTCCATTACGTTCCGCTCCATACCTCCCCGGCCGGACAGAAGTTCGGTGTTTTCCACGGAGAGGACAAATACACAACAAAAGAGAGCGAGCGCCTGATGCGTCTGCCGATGTTCTACGGCCTGTCTGAACAGGATATGGCATATGTCGTAGAGTGCCTCATGGACTTTAAAGAGTGGTAACATTTCATGTATGAGAAGTTTTTAAACTACTTTACGGACTATATTTTCGTGAAGGATGAGCCGCAGAAAGCCGATGTGATTTTTGTGCCGGGAAACGGATATCCGCAGATGGCGGCGCACGCGGCAGAACTCTGGAAAGAAGGATTTGCGCCGTATGTGCTTCCGTCGGGAAGATACAGTACTGTGCTCGGGCATTTCGCCGGTGCACAGGATCTTGCGGAGCAGTACGGCGGGAACTATGAAACCGAGTGGGAGTTTCTGCGGACGGTACTGCAGAAAAACGGCGTGCCGGAGAAAGCGATTCTGCGCGAAGACCAGGCGACGTATACGTATGAAAATGCACTGCGGTCACGGGAAGTGACAGATGCGGCGGGCATCGAGGTAAAAAAAGCGATCCTCTGCTGCCGGAATCTCCATGCGAGACGGTGTATTCTGTATTACCAGCTTGTCTACCCGGAGACAGAGTTTTTTGTCTGTCCTTCGGATATTGAGTTCACCAGAGAAAACTGGCATACAAAGGGTGAATGGATCGACCAGGTGTTAGGAGAAATGGAGCGCTGCGGCGGTCAGTTCCACAAGATTCTGCGGGAACTGCCGGCGGATTCTGAATTTTAACACCAGTAGACAAGAAGTCCTCAGCTTCTAAAGCGGTGGGATGAATTGTTAAAAGAAACATAACGGCAGTGGTAGGCGGAGAGAAATCGGTATCCTCCACTGACATCAGGAAAGTCACAGTCGAACTATTCTCGACATGTCAGACTCCGTGAAAATACCGACTGTAAGTTGAAACGAAAAGATTTATAAAAAAGAGCGGAAATTGTGGTAAAATTGCGGCTCGTATGGTATACTATCGTTAAGTTAAGTTTCTAATCTAAAGCAAAGGTTGGTGGACAGTATGAATAAGATTGATGAAGTATTAGAGCTTTTAAAACAGAGAGAACGTGAGAGCGAAAAACCGAAAAACGTGATTTTATGGGTCCTTGCCATTGTCGGAGCGGTAGCGGCAGTTGCAGGAATCGCATACGCAGTATACCGGTTTGTAACTCCGGATTATCTGGAAGACTTCGAAGATGATTTCGATGACGATTTCGACGATTACTTCGAGGATGAAGACGAAGATAAGTAGGATGGAAAAAAGAAACTCCGGTGCCGGAACGTGGTACCGGAGTTTTTCTGTCCGGAAATCAGTTTGACATAGAAGGAGAAGAGAATGAAAAAAGGAGAAATTTACGAGGGAGTCGTGGAAAGAATCGATTTCCCGAATAAAGGACGTGTACATGTGGAGGGCGAGATGGTTACCGTGAAAAATGCAATTCCGGGACAGAAGATCCGCTTTCAGATCAACAAAAAAAGAAAGAACCGCATGGAGGGCCGCCTGCTCGAAGTAACAGAAAAATCCCCGATGGAAAAGCGCGATCCGGTCTGCAGTATTTTCCCGTCCTGCGGCGGATGCATGTACCAGACGATGAGTTATGAGGATCAGCTTGCAATGAAGGCCGGTCAGGTGAAAAAACTGCTCGACGATGCCCTCGTGGAGGCCGGCCAGGTCAATGAGGCGGGGGAGGCCGATTATCCGTTCCTTGGAATCAAGGGAAGTCCGAAGGAGTTTGCATACAGGAATAAAATGGAGTTTTCCTTCGGCGATGAATACAAGGACGGCCCGTTGTCTCTCGGACTTCATAAAAAGGGAAGCACCTACGATGTCCTGACCGCGTGCGACTGCAAAATCGTGCATGAGGATTTCACAAAGATTCTGACCTGCGTGCTGGCGTACTTTAAAGAGCGGAACGCAAGTTACTACCACAAGATAAGCCACGAGGGTTACCTGCGCCACCTGCTGGTGCGAAGAGCCGAGAATACCGGAGAAATCCTGGTAAATCTCGTCACCACAAGCCAGGAAGAGTGGGATCTGATGCCGCTCGTGCAGGAAGTGCTTGGTCTGCCGCTGGAAGGAAAGGTTGTCGGATTCCTCCATATCATAAATGATTCCCTGGCAGATGTTGTAAAGAGCGATGAGACAAAAGTGCTCTACGGACAGGACTACTTCTATGAAGAACTCCTCGGACTGAAATTCAAGATCACCCCGTTCTCCTTCTTCCAGACCAATTCCCTTGGCGCGGAAGTTCTCTACAGCACCGCCCGCGAGTTCGTCGGCGAGACGAAAGACCGCACGATCTTCGACCTCTACAGCGGAACCGGAACCATCGCCCAGATCCTTGCACCGGTCGCAAAAGAAGTGATCGGCGTGGAAATCGTGGAAGAAGCTGTTACAGCTGCAAAAGAGAACGCAGAGGCAAACGGCCTTACCAACTGCAGTTTCCTCGCCGGAGACGTGCTGAAGGTGATCGATGAAATCGAAGAAAAACCGGACTTCATCGTTCTTGATCCACCGCGCGAAGGAATCCATCCGAAGGCTCTGCCGAAGATAGTTGATTTATATAGGTGTGAAAAAATGCTTTACATCTCCTGCAAGCCGACTTCTCTTGCGCGGGATCTGGTAGAGTTTGCAAAATATGGATACCGTGTAGAAAAAGTCTGCTGTGTTGATATGTTTCCGGGAACGGTGCACGTTGAAACTGTGTGTCTACTTTCTAGGAAATAAGCGGGTTTGCTGACTTGAAATGCGGAAGTTCAGTCGATTTGCCACCCATTTGCCACCCGCAAAAATAAAATAGACCGATTTTCAAGAAAAGCGGCTGAACACTCTGAACTAAAATGAGATGTTCAACCGCTTTTTTACTATGCTTTTTTGTGAATCGCATTCTCGAATACATCAACTGCCGTTTGCTGCATCAGCTCTGTGTTGAATGTGTATGTCTGCAATGTCGTTGTGATATCTTTATGTCCCAGCCGTTCCATAACTGTTTTGGGGTTCACACCGGCCTCGGCCAGAATAGTGCCATGCGTATGCCGCAGACAGTGCGAGTGAAACAATACATTGCCAAGCTCGTAATGAACAATCCGGGCACAATACTTGAAAGAGTCCGGCGTAAGTAGTTCGCCAGTATCCTTGACACACAGAGGGGTGATTTCCTTATAAGCAACCTGGATATCTGCCCTGATTTGAGTTATGGAATTATCCGGCATGACATAAGTGTTCAAATACGCGCCGCCATATTTCAATTTGTTTAATTTTCTTTGATGTATGCCGTACTTCAATGCCTGCTCCAGAGTTTCTCCCATTTTGATTGTACGATAGGAGTCATATTTTGGTGGCTTTATGTACCAGGTCTTATTCCTTTTTTGCCACTGTCCTCTGATATGCAGTTCATGTTTCTGGAAATCTACGTCTTCGTTTAGGTCAATTGCAAATGTTTCGCTTATTCGGGTTCCGCAGTTGTATGGAACTACCAGGGAAAGATGAAAATAGTTTTCGGGTGGAAAACGCTGCAGGATTCGTTCGAATTCTTCAACAGGGCATACATATTCTGCGTGAGCTTTGGCATCTGGATCTATTGGCATTTTGCCTACCCTAACAGGAATGCATGGATTTGCCTGAATGTATTTCAGCGGTATAATCGCATAGTTCAATGCGCCCTGCAGGCAGGTCAAAGTATTTTGAATCATACGCTTTGATAAGCCTTTTAATTTCATGTTGTCAACCCATTCCTGAACTTTGTCCGGAGCATACTGAAAGCTGCTTAATTTGTACATGCCGAACGCTGGTTTTAAATGTAAACGTATTTTGGATTCATAGTCGCGGTATGTATTATAGCTGTATCCGTGATCAATATTCTTTTTGATTGCAGTCTCTAACCAATAGTCAAGATAATCGGAAACACTGATTTCTTTTGGTGAGAATGTTCGACCAACATTATTATACTGCGCGATCGCGGCCGCGCGGGCATCTAAAGCCTCTTTTTGCGTCCGGAAACCACCTTTCTCAATTTTCTTTCTCTCGCCGTTTATCTTTGCAGTATCAAAATAGTACGACCATGTTTTTCCTCTTTTTCTAACTCCTTCAGCCATAATAGCCATCCTCCTTTGTGTTTGTGATGATTTGCGCCTAAAAAAGGTACAAAAATAACACCAAACAAACTTTTCGCTTGTTCTGGTGTCCAGAAAATGGTATTATGTATCTGCGCGATGGTCCATTTTCTGGATGATCGATTGCCGTCCTGGTGTTGGCGCACTGGGGCGGCTTTTTATTTTAGACTTTAATTGTGTTTAGATTTTAGCCGTGAAAATCCTTCCACACTTATTGCAATGAAATTTCTGCTTTTTTGCAGATTTGGTATTAACAAGTGTAAATGGATGTAATGGATTTAGATTGACACTTGTTCTTGTCTTTTCTCCGATTTGTGTAACGTCTGTGCTTCCACAGAGCAGTCCTGGGCATTTGATTTTCTTTGCCATAATGATTCCTCCTTTTTTCCTTTGAAAATTATTTAGTTAGGGTAAAACACCCCATATATATACGTGTGAAATATTAAAAAATTACACTTTTAAGTTTAAACAGCAAGCAACGTCTGCCACTGCTGATTCTACTTCTCCTGGAGCATATGCAGCAACATTAAGTAAAATTTTCGGCTCCATAATTCCATCTGCATTTTGCTCGTATTTGATTTCTTCAACGGAAAAGCTGAATTGCCTATCTTGAGCGGATAAACTCAGAAATTCTGGAACAAGGTCTTTCTGACAAACGCCCAGAAGCTGATGATCGAGGTCGAAAATCCGAATAGCATGCTGGTCAGAATCAAAGGAAAATAAAAGAGGATCGCAGCATTCGAGTTTTCGAAGGGCACTTTCCTGAACGCCGCTGCAGGGTTCTAATTGTTTAAAAAAGGATTTCATTTTTTACGCTCCATAAAAATATAGAATAATTTTTTACTCTTTGCAGATAATATCCGCATGAAAATATTAATAGCAGACATCATCTTTCAAAAAAACCTCTCGCTCCGTCAGGTATCAATTCTGACCGGAATCCCGAAGTCCACGCTCAATGATCTGTGCAATGGAAGCATACCGCGATTGGATACATTGGAGCAGATCGCTAAGGGCTTGCAAGTGCGGATGCACGATTTATATGACAGCCCTTATAAGTGATTTTCAAAAAGTGTCCGAGATTTCGGACGATTTCCAAAATTTACTAATTTTCACCCTTTTGATCCGTAATATTAATATAGAGAACAAATTGTTCGAGAAAAGATATTGAAATCGAACGAACGTTCGTATATAATAAGACTAGATCGGAGGGCGTACATATGGACTACAAAGGAAAGATTATCAAAATGCTTCAGAAGATAAACGATGAAAAAACACTCGCGTTTATCTACAAAATCATCTGTAATCTATTGGACTAGGTTTGGCCTAGTCCTTTTTCTTTAATCCATTTTCCAATTCTTTAGCAATTTTCTCAAGAACGGCCCATTCATTTTCATCTAATTTAGACAATGCCAAAATCAAACGGGATTTGAAAGATGATTCTTCTCCTTTAAAAAGGTCTGTGGTCATTTTAGCGAGTTCATCACTTCGCGTCATAGGAAGAAACATTTCGCCGTTTCCAGTTCTGAGCCAATCTTCATTGACGTTAAATTCACGGCATATGGAAGTAATTACTGCATCAAGGGGAGTCCTTATGCCGGCTTCGTATCCAGCGACAGAAGCTTGCTTGACACCTATCCGCTCTCCAAAATCAGTTTGATTAAGTTTAAGCTCTTTTCTTAATAATTTGATTCTGTCTTTCATTTATTGTGTTTCACCTTCTTTCTGAAATGGATTATAGCACAAAAAATATAACGTTGCAATAATTTTCGGTAAAAAAAGCTTGACTAAAATACTGCAATGTTATAATATTATATTGCAACGAAATAAAAAACGAAAGGAGGAAACAATCATGTCAGAAAAAGAGAAAAAAACAATGGAAGAGATTTCCAAAGCAGTATCAGGGATGACCGAAGCTGAAAAAAACCGATTCCTTGGAATTGCTGAAGGAATGAGCATCATGAAAGACATGAGCGAGAAGCAGAGAGAAAACAAGCAGTTAAAGGAAGAGGCGGTATGATGAAAACTCAAGTAGATGCAACGATTGAAGCGATCTGCAAGTGGTTGCAGAAAAGAACAAAGGAAGAGACTCTGGATTACAAAGAGATATCAGAACCTACAAAAGCTCTGGCAGAGTTGATATCTGCCAGAGCGGCGTTGGAAGTGAATTAATTATTCTTCTGTAGTCTTATCGAGTGTTTTTACAATCGTATTGAAGAAATTAGTAACTTCCTTAGCAGTTTCGGTTGCAGATGAGCACTTCGGAATTAAATCACTCTGAATAGCTAATTCAGTAAATGATTTTGCAACCTGTCTTTTGCTAGATTCGCTAAACTCCATAATAACTTCTCCTTTCTAAAATACTCGGGCATGGCAGTGCCCTGTATAACCAGAATAGGAGTAAAGCAGTAAAAAGTCAATAAAAAGAAAAAGTCCCACAGGAAGGACCAGTTCCCATGGGATGCAATACCAATGCAGCTACATAGTAGCAGAAAGTGAGTAATAAAGCAATGAAATTTTCCGAAAAATTGAGAAAGGCCATGAAAGAGCTGAATCTGACGCAAACTCAGATGGTCGGATTGATCGGGAAGAGCAAAGCGTCGATCAGCCAGTATCTTTCCGATAAGCAGGTTCCGTCCGAGGCAAAGCAGCGTGACATCGCGGTGGCGCTGGGACTGGAAGAAGATTATTTTTCCAAGCTGGATGACCGGATGTCGGCACTTCCGACGCAGAAAAGGAAAGAATGCATTATCCCGCGTCTGAGCGTCATGGATGCCGCGCGGATGATGGGAATTAATCATCAGACTGTGCGCAAAGGGCTCCAGCAGGGGGCATTTCCGTGGGGCTATGGAATCAAAACATCGGAACACTGGGTGTATTTCATTAACGCAAAACGTTTCTCGGAGATCGAGGGTATCAGCGTGGAAGGAGTAGCAAATGAAAGCATCAGATAAAGCTACGTTGGCAATCGGCGCGGTTGGTACATGGATCTACATCGGCGGCGTGGATTCGGATCTGTGGGGCCGCGCCGCCCTGGGAGCTGGAATGTTCCTTCTTGCGCTCGCGGCAAAAAAAATCGGCGATTACGTCGAAGAGTGCCGCGAGGAGCAGGAAGAGTGGGAAGAAGAGCGCCGGGACGCAGTGTTTGCGGCGTGGATCCGCTCAGGGTCGTTGAAAGAAGGGTGAGAATAATGCAGATCGTTGAATATACCGAGGCGGTGGATCTGACAATGCACGGCATGCATGATGATATTTATGTCATGCAGCCGATGGCCATCAGCGGGATGACCATGCAGGAAGTCCGTGCTGCTGCAGAGGCCGGTGCTGTGTTTGCGGTTATGAAACAGCCGCAGACTAAGGCGGAAGAGAAGCCGGAAAAAGAACCGGAACAGAAAGCAGAGGCAAAACCAACGCCCCCCCGAAAAGCCCTGTTGGACAGGGCAGGAAGAGGAAGCTGGACACTGGAAAGATGACGGCGCTTCGAAACGCCGGATGGTCCTATGAAAAGATTGTAGACGAAATGGGCTGCAGTGCAGGGACGGTTTGGAATTACTTTAACAAAGACAAGGAGGATAAGAAAGATGTCAGTGAAAATCAATAAGCTTGAAATTGAAAATGTCAAGCGAATCAAAGCAGTGAAACTGGAACCGACGGCAAATGGTCTGACTGTCATCGGTGGCAGAAATAACCAGGGTAAGACGTCGGTGCTGGATTCCATTGCATGGGCATTGGGTGGCGAAAATTTCAGACCATCAGATGCAACGCGTGATGGATCCATCATCCCGCCAAACTTAAAAATAGTATTGAACAACGGTCTGATCGTTGAACGTAAAGGCAAGAACAGTGCGTTGAAGGTAACGGATCCAAGCGGTCAGAAGGCCGGACAGTCGTTGTTGAACACTTTTGTCGAGTCTCTGGCATTGAATCTTCCGAAGTTCATGGAGAGCTCCGGGAAGGAAAAAGCACAGACTTTGCTGCAGATCATCGGCGTTGGTAACCAGTTGGCGGAGTTAGAGAAAGAAGAAAAAGAGCTGTATCAGGATCGGCTGTACATCGGCCGGACTGCGGATCAGAAAGAAAAGTTCGCCAAAGAACAGCCATATTACCCGGAAGCACCCAAAGATCTGGTCTCACCATCTGCGCTGATCCGGCAGCAGCAGGACATTCTTGCTCAGAATGGAGAAAATCAAAGGAAAAGAGAACAGGCAGGAAAGATCCGGGAAGAGGTAAAACGCGCTTATGAAGAGGTAAAGCGATTGTCTGATCAGCTGGAAGCAGCAAAACAGCATCATCTGCAATTGGTAAAGGATCTGGAAATTGCTGAAAAATCAGCTGCCGATCTGGTAGATCAGTCTACCAAGGATCTGGAAGACAGCATTTCCAATATCGAGGAGATCAATCGGATGGTACGCGCAAATTTGGATAAGGAGAAGGCTGAGGATGATGCAAAAGAATACCGCCGTCAGTATGATCAGCTTTCGGAGAAAATTAATGCTATCAGGGAGAAAAAAGCAAATCTGCTTTCGTCTGCAGAGCTGCCACTTCCGGAACTGTCGGTAAAGGAAGGTGAGCTGGTGTATAAAGGGCAGAAATGGGACAACATGTCCGGCTCTGAGAGGCTGATGGTATCTACTGCAATTGTTCGGAAATTGAATCCGGAGTGTGGCTTTGTTCTCCTGGATAAACTGGAACAGATGGATCTGCAGACACTGCAGGAGTTTGGTTCCTGGCTGGAGGGCGAGGGGCTGCAGGCAATCGCTACAAGGGTTAGTACCGGTGATGAATGCAGCATCATTATCGAAGACGGTTATGTGGTTGGACAAGCGCAGGCTGAACAGCCACAGCAGAAATCATGGAAGGCAGGTGTATTTTAATGGAAATTATCAAAGGTGTAATTCCCTGTGCAAAAAAAGTTGTGGTTTATGGTCCGGAAGGAATTGGAAAATCTACGTTTGCCAGTAAATTCCCGGATCCGGTGTTCATTGACACTGAGGGTAGCACGAACTCAATGGATGTTGCCCGGTTGCCAAAAGCTACAAGCTGGCAGAATCTTCTTGACCAGGTGGACTACATCCGGACGCATCCGGACGTGTGTAAAACGCTTGTGGTTGACACGATCGACTGGGCTGAGTCTATGTGCATCCAGTTTATCTGCGATAAGCATCGGAAGTCTGGAATCGAGGATTTCGGGTATGGAAACGGCTATACCTATGTAAAAGAGGAGATTGGCCGGTTCCTGAATCGGCTTTCAGAAGTTGTAGAAGCGGGCGTCAACGTGGTTCTTACAGCACATGCGCAGATTAAAAAATTTGAACAGCCGGATGAGCTGGGAGCTTATGACCGATGGGAGCTGAAGCTTGGAAAGAAAACAACATCCCAGACATCGCCGCTGATCAAGGAATGGGCGGACATGCTGCTGTTTGCCAACTACAAAACGTTTTCCATTGCAGTTGATGACAAGGGAAAGAAGAGGAAAGCGCAGGGCGGTGAGCGTGTCATGTACACGTCACACAACGCCTGCTGGGATGCAAAGAACCGTTTCGGTCTGCCGGATGAGGTTCCGTTTGACTACAAAGTCATTCAGAGCATTATAGAACAGGGAAAAGCTTCCGCAGATATGAAACCGTACAAAGCTGCAGAAGCACCTAAAACGGCGTCAGCTACTGAGCCCGTTCCGGAAGCTCCGAAGCCGACAACGCCAGAAGAAGTAACTGGGGAACAGATGAATCTTCCACTGGATGAGCCGCCTAAAGCGCCGGATCCTGCTGGGGAGAGCAGTCTGGATCCGGAAATCCCGAAGGCGCTGCGAGATCTGATGGAAACTTATCACGTAGATGAATGGGACGTGGAGAACGTCGTAGAAGCGAAAGGGTATGTTCCTGTCGGCACGAAGATCAAAGATTACGATGTCGTAAATCCTGGCATTATCGAGGGGCTTCTGGTAGCCTGCTGGGACCAGGTCTATGCTGCAATCAAAGAAATGAAAGAAAAACAGGAAATTCCATTTAATTAAGGAGGAAAACGATTATGTCAGTAGAAGGAAGAGAACTTGGATGGGATGATTCTATTAAACAGGATTCCCAGAACTTTGATCCAATCCCGGAGGGGGATTACAACGTAACCATCGAGAAATATGACCGCAGCAGATCCAAAGGAGAAGGAAAGCTCCCGCCATGCAATATGGCAGTCGTGTACTTTATTGTACACGGATCAGACCGTGAGATTACAATTCGCGAGAACTATATCTTACATAGCAGTCTGGAATGGAAGCTGTCAGAGCTGTTCCGTGGTGTTGGCCTGAAAAAAGAGGGCGAAGAGCTCAGAATGGACTGGAATGCACTTCCGGGAAAAACGGCAAGAGCGAAAATCGGCGTGAAACCGGGAATCAAAGATCCAAGTAAAAAGTTCAATTACATCGAAAAGCTGTATCCGAAAGACTCGGATAAGCCAGCATTTACACCAGGGAGATTTTAAATGGAACTGAGACCGTATCAGAAAGAAGCAAAGGAAGCTATTTTTGAACAGTGGGACAGCGGGGTATCAAAAACCCTGCTGGTCCTTCCTACTGGATGTGGAAAGACGGTAGTCTTTGCCAAAGTAACAGAAGAGTGTGTCCGGCAGGGAGACCGTGTTCTGATCCTGGCACACAGAGGGGAGCTGCTGGAACAGGCTGCAGATAAACTGATGAAGACAACCGGTCTTGGCTGTGCGCTTGAAAAGGCAGAGAGTTCCTGCCAGGGGAGCTGGTTCCGCGTAGTAGTTGGTTCTGTGCAGACACTGATGAGAGAAAAACGTCTGAACAGTTTCGATCCCTTTTATTTTAACACGATCATCATTGACGAAGCTCATCACTGTATTTCGGACAGCTATCAGCGTGTGCTGCAGCATTTCCCGCATGCACATATATTAGGCGTAACAGCAACGCCAGATCGCGGTGATATGCGGAATCTCGGAGCCTATTTTGAGTCACTGGCCTATGAATATACACTTCCGAAAGCAATCAAAGAAGGGTATCTGTCCCCGATCAAGGCGCTGACTATTCCGCTTAAAATTGATATGAGTAGTGTATCGGTACAGGCCGGAGACTTTAAAGCAAGCGAAATCGGCACCGCCTTGGATCCGTATCTGCAGGGCATTGCGGAAGAAATGCAGAAATACTGCCGGGATAAAAAAACGGTGGTGTTCCTTCCGCTGGTAAAGACCAGCCAGAAATTCCGTGATTTGCTGAATCAGTATGGATTTAGGGCGGCAGAAGTAAATGGAGACAGCCAGGACAGAGCTGAAATTCTGAAAGATTTTGATGCCGGGAAGTATAACGTGCTGTGCAATTCGATGCTCCTGACAGAGGGCTGGGATTGCCCGTCTGTGAATTGTATTGTGGTTCTCAGACCAACCAAGGTGCGGAGCCTGTATTGTCAGATGGTGGGGCGCGGTACCCGATTGTCCCCGGAAACAGGAAAAGACCATCTACTGTTGCTTGATTTTTTGTGGCACACAGAGCGGCATGAGCTGTGCCATCCGGCGAGCCTGATCTGCGAAAATGAAGAAGTAGCCCAGCAGATGACAGAAAATCTGGAAAAAGAAGCAGGCATGCCGGTTGACTTAGAAGAAGCAGAACAGAAAGCATCTGAGGATGTCGTAGCACAAAGAGAAGAAGCTTTAGCAAAGCAGCTTGCAGAAATGAAAAAGCGTAAAAAGAAACTGGTGGATCCGCTGCAGTTTGAGATGTCCATCCAGGCGGAAGACCTGTCCAGCTATGTTCCCTCTTTTGGGTGGGAAATGGGACCGCCATCTGAGAAGCAGAAAAAGACACTGGAAAAGCTGGGCATTATGCCGGATGAAATCGAGAATGCAGGAAAAGCAGAAAAGCTCTTGGATCGATTGAGTAAAAGACGCACGGAGGGGCTGACGACACCAAAACAGATCCGTTTTCTGGAAAGCAGGGGATTTGAGCATGTAGGAACTTGGCAGTTTGAAACAGCAAAGAATCTGATCGACAGGATCGCAGCGAATGGCTGGCGGATTCCAATGGATATCAACCCGAGAGAATATAAAGGAGCTTAAAGAGTATGGAACAGAGGACGAGCCTTACAGAAATTATAGAACATATCAATCCATCTGAGCTTACTTATCAGGAATGGTGTTCTGTCGGGATGGCTCTGAAACAGGAAGGGTATCCGGTATCTGTATGGGATGCCTGGAGCCAGAAAGATTACGGCAGATATCATGCAAATGAATGTGAGAAAAAATGGAGAACCTTTTCCGGCTCATCCTCACCGGTAACCGGCGGCACGATCGTACAGCTTGCCCTGGATCATGGATGGGTTCCGGAGAAGGGCCATGAACTGGATTGGAACGACAGTATCGCGGTGGACAGTGATCGTGTTGTTGTGGATAAAAACTGGCTGGAAGGGAAAGAGATACAGGAGCCTTCCAACTGGAATCCGGCGGAGCAGCTGATCACGTATCTGGAAACACTGTTTGAAGCAGGAGAAAACGTAGGATACGTCACTGGAAGCTGGGAAAAGACAGATGAAAAAGGTACGCGCTGGCTGCCACAAAAAGGCAGCTGGGACCGTACTGCCGGACAGTTGATTGAATTGCTGAACGACTGTAAAGGGGACATTGGCGCAGTACTTGGTGACTACAATCCGGAAGCCGGGGCGTGGATCCGCTTCAATCCGTTGGACGGAAACGGCTGTAAAAATGAAAATGTAACAGAATACCGGTATGCTTTAGTAGAGTCAGATCATATGGAGCTGGAACAGCAGAATGCTATCCTGCGGGAGCTAGAACTTCCGATCGCCTGCCTGGTATATTCCGGAAAAAAGAGCCTGCATGCTATTGTGCGGGTAGATGCGGCAGATTACAACGAGTATCGAAAACGGGTTGATTATCTGTATGAAGTCTGCCAGAAAAACGGAATCGACGTGGATACACAGAACCGGAATCCATCGAGACTTTCCAGAATGCCAGGAGTGCAGCGTGGTGAAAAGAAACAGTTCATCGTAGATACTAACATCGGAAAACAGTCTTGGAATGAATGGTACGAGTGGATTGAGGGTGTCAACGATGATCTGCCGGAGCCGGAAGGGCTGGAAAGTGTATGGGATAATCTGCCGGAGCTGTCACCGTGTCTGATTGATGGAATCTTAAGAAAAGGGCATAAAATGCTTATTTCCGGTCCGTCTAAGGCAGGTAAGTCATTCCTGCAGATCGAGCTGTGTATAGCCATAGCAGAAGGAAAGAAGTGGCTGCAGTGGCACTGTGCGCAGGGACGGGTCATGTACGTCAACCTGGAGCTTGACCGGGCGAGCTGTCTGCACCGTTTTAAGGATGTATACGAAGCAATGGGCTTTACACCGGATAATCTGCAGAATATTGATATCTGGAACCTGCGTGGTAAATCAGTCCCTATGGATAAGCTGGCACCAAAGCTGATCCGGCGTGCTGCGAAGAAGAACTATGTGGCGATCATCATTGACCCGATTTATAAGGTCATTACAGGAGATGAGAACAGCGCGGATCAGATGGCGAATTTCTGTAACCAATTTGATAAAGTCTGCACAGAGCTTGGATGCGCGGTGATTTATTGCCATCATCACAGTAAAGGAAACCAGGGCGGAAAGAAGTCCATGGACCGTGCTTCTGGTTCCGGTGTATTTGCCCGTGATCCGGATGCTCTGCTGGATCTGATCGAGCTGGAGCCTACAGAAGCGCTGATGAAGCAGGAAGAAAATAAAGCGATCTGCAAGGCGTGTACGGATTATCTGGATGCGCATTTCAAGTGGGAGGATGATCTTTCGCAGGACGATTTACTAAGCAGTGCGCAGATGATGAGCTACTGCGAGGCGCATCTGGACCGGTGGCAGAAGATAGCCCTGGATAAGCAGATCACCGAGGCAAAAGCGGCAGTACAGGCCCATACGGCATGGAGAATCGAAGGGACACTTCGAGAATTTCCAAAGTTCGAACCGGTCAACATGTGGTTTGAGTATCCGGTTCACTGCCTGGATCAGATCGGCGTGCTGAAAGATCTTGAGCTGGAAGCAGACAAACCGGCATGGCAGAAAGGTAGAGAAGCCAGAAAGAAACAGGGAGAGCAAGCACGTAAAGCCAAAAAGGAAAAATATAAGATGGCGATAGAAAATTTCCGGTTTACGCATGAGGACAAATATCCGACGGTAAAGGAGTTGTATGAAGTCCTGAAATCGGATGCAGAAGCAACCGGCGAGAAATATCCGGAGGAAAAAACGGTTCGAAATTCATTAAAAGAAATCGGATTTATGGTAAATAAAGATACACGTTGTATTTGCCCGATACCTGAAACATTTTAGGTTATGGGCAAATGCCCGACACCTAAAATAACATAGGTCACGGGAATTCCCGCAATCATGGTAACGGGCATCGGGCAGAAAGTTGCCCGACACCTTGTTTTTTAGGTGGCAGGAATGCCCGCCCGGCACCTGTATATAAATATATACCCTAATCGGGCGGGAATGTGCGGGCATGCCCACCCTAAGTGTGGGGCGATTGAGTACGCCCCCACAACGGGTTAGGAGCATACCCACCCAGCACAGACGCGCAGGAAAGGAAAGATGAAAAATGACAGAGTTTTTTATGGCGATGGAACCGCCAACAATAACACACCAGGAGCACAAGGTCACAATCGTGAATGGCAGACCTGTGTTCTATGATCCGCCGGAACTGAAAGCTGCTAAGGAGAAATTGATTGGCAACCTGTACAAGTATCGCATTATGGCACCGTACAGAACGGGCGTAAGGCTGATTACCAAGTGGTGTTTCCCGAAGAATGGACATAAGGACGGAGAGTACAGGATCACAAAGCCTGACACCGATAACCTGCAGAAGATGTTAAAAGACTGCATGACGTTGGTAGGCTTTTGGAAGGATGATGCGCTGGTGGCATCTGAGATCACTGAAAAGTTTTGGGCGGAGAAGCCTGGTATCTATATCCGGATTGAGGAGCTGCCATGATGAATTATTTTAAATTCTTTACAGAGGTCTGGCGATTCTTCAAGAAGTATTATAATCGGCCAGGAAAAGAACAGGACTATGAGGAGAGTGTTCGGGAATGCTCTCAGCTTGCGAAAACGTTCGGAAATGGAGAGTTTGTAAACCAGGTATGCATGGCAGTCCTGGAAGAACTGGAACGCTGCTGGAAGGGCAGAGAGGAGGAGTAGATGGCAGTGATTGGAATTGTTGTGTTTTGCGGGGGGATCATCTGTGCGGCGACGTGGTTGCTGAACCGGCCAGAGCGTCCGAAGGATCCGCGGGAGGATGAGGAGCAGATGGAATACTTGGAAGCATGGAAGAAAAAACATGAAAGGACGGACAAAGAAAAATGATACCGAGAAAATTTACTGGAGAAATGCTGAAAGGAAGAAAAGCAACGCTGGAACGCGATATAAGAAATGTGGCAGGCGTAGCGATAGGGAAAGGGGCGACAGTTACAATTACGGAGGTTGTGCGCGGAAAAGGGCTGACAATTAAAACGGAGAAATGCCCACATTGCGGACAATATTCATACATCACAAGAGTACAGAGAGAGGATTTAACACTGCTACCAAATGTATAGTAGTATTTTGTGCGCTGGTAATCGGAGAAAGTGGAAGGAAAAGCATAAAAAATAACAAGCAAAGAAAGGAGCCAGCCTCCGGCCGGGGCAAGGGTATACCGGGCTTCTGAATGAAATGGGAGAATTAAGCACAGAAGAATGGAAAAAACAGAAGAAGATACAGAGAGCGATTTTTACGGCGAAGCAGAATCTGCCGTATGAAGTGAAACTTCGTCGTCAGGCCAGAAGAGCGTGGGAGTTCTGGACGGAAATGGAATACGAGAATAAAAACTGCCATGTGAGCGTTGGTGGATTGGACAGCATTACGCTGTTTATCTGGCTGCACAGTATCGGCATCCACGTTACAGGAATTACGGTATCTGGTATTGAGGATCAGAGTATCCAGAAGGTACATAGAGCACTGGGGCTTGAAATTGTGAAATCGTATAAGAGCAAGGTCACGATCTTGAATGAGCTTGGATTTCCGGTGATCAGCAAAAAAATCGCGGGGCGGATCAATACGCTACAGAACCCGACAGAGAACAATAAAACGGTGCGGCATGCGATCATCACCGGCGAATGCGGTGCACAGGGGCATTATGCCAAGAACAGCCGCATGCAGTTGCCGCAGAAATGGTTACGACTGTTCGGCGGTTATGAAAACGAGAACGAGGGTGTCAACTATGGCAAGCCTGAGCCGGACATTAAAATTTCGAATGAGTGTTGTTACTGGCTAAAAGAGAAACCTTGCGACGACTGGGCGAAGAACCATAACAGCAGTCCTTACCTTGGAATCATGGCAAGCGAAGGGGGACAGCGTGAAGAGGCGCTGATCGATCATGGTTGCAATTATTACGGCAAGACGGTGATACGATCTGCTCCCTTTGCGATCTTCATGCGGCAGGATATTCTGCAATTGGCGCTGGATATGGACCGCTGGTATCATGAGCATCTGGAATTATTTGAGAAACTGTATCATGCGCAGCCGTATGGCCGGAATAAAGACGGGAGCCCGAAAAAATATGTTCAGCTGGAATCCATCGTGCCGAAAATCTATGGAGCGATAGCAAAGCGGCAGAATGGAGAACTCTACACAACGGGAGCACAGAGAACCGGCTGTAGCATGTGCGGTTTTGGAATTCATCTGGAGCAGCGGCCGCACCGGTTTGACAAGCTCCGGGAGCGCAACCCGAAAGAATGGGAATTCTGGATGTATCGCTGCTGCACAGATCCAAACACTGGCGAAAAATATGGCTGGGGAAGGGTGCTGGACTATATCGGCGTGGAGTGGGAGGACATTCCGGCGGTGCAGATGAGTTTGGAGGATTTTCTGGAGGTAACATCATGAAAGAGAATACACTAGAACAGCAGTTAAAATTACTTTGCAGACTGATAATCCGCGAACGTGCTACTTGGAACCATATCAACGAAAACGGTTGCAATGATCCGTTCTGGCCGGATGGCTGCAATATGAATCTGACGAGAAATCATATTATTTCTTACAAGAGAGATATTGCAGAGTTATGTGAAAAAGCTGGAATGTCACTTCCGGAAGAATATTTTTTGAAGATTCCGCCGGAAGTAGACGATAATTATATGGCAAACCTGAAACAGCAGGCACGTGTCGATCGGTTAAAACAGCAGGGGGATAAGTTAAGCTTGAAAAAAACAAAATTCGTCGATGACGGACAGCTGGAGTTTGGATGAGGTGAAAAACAATGAATGGTGAAGGATATCGTGATCCGACAGCGGACAGGGCAATTCGAAACGCTACCCACCTGCCGAGACAGATCTGGAGTGTGGTCAAGGCTGTACGGGAGGTTTTGAACGTGTCGCACCTGGAATTGGTCGAGATCAGAATGAGAGACAGAACAACCGGAAGAGAACATAAGTGGGGAGGTGATACCAATGGAGAAAAAGGTTCTGGAGCAGTACATAGACGCATGCGAGCTGATCAAAGAGACGGAAAAGGACATTAGACGGCTGAAAAAGAAGCGGCAGACCATCGTGCAGACGAACGTGTCCGGGAGCAATCCCGATTTTCCGTACAATCCGCAGCACTTCAAGATCGCAGGGACAGCGTTCACTTATGAGGAGGATGCCAGATTGCGGCACGAGGAGAAGATTCTGGAGGAGCGTCGGGAGAACGCCCAGCGGCTGAAAGTGGAGGTGGAGCAGTGGATGAACCACATCCCGCAGAGGATGCAGCGGATCATCAAGTACAGAGTCTTCGAGGAGATGAGCTGGAGCCAGGTGGCAAGTAAACTGGGGCGGAAAGCTACGGAGGGCAGTGTGAAAATGGAATTTCAAAGATTTTTCGAGAAAGAGTAAACTTTGTTACGTTTGTTACATATGTTACGATTCAAAATGTTATAGTGTATCATGGAAGAACGGCAGGAAGGGTTTCATCTTTTCTTTACCTCCTTGTGAATGTATTTTGATCAGTGACCAGGCATCACAACCTGGCCACTGAATAAGGTCGGCATCAACCTTGGCAGAGCCAAATGATGTACGGTGCTGGGCGTGCACACCCTGCGCCTATTGGAACGTAGCTCAAGGAGAGCGCAGAGACGCCGGCACGAGGCGCAGGTTCGAATCCTGCCGTTCCAACTCTCCATTGACTGGAGAATCATCCCCCATATATTTTCAAAACAAAAAGAGCCAGGGTAGCTAATCCTGACTCTTTTTGTTTCTTACTGAAATTTTTTAATCAAACGATAGAACAGACATACCAAAACAAAACTGAACAGTTTTGGCGGACATGCTGCAATTTGCTGCTGTATGTACGCGGATACATCAATCCCGTATAGACTAATCAACAGTAAGAAAAATTCTCCATTAAGCACCACCTTAATTTGATCCTTCATGAATCTTCCCTCCTTTCCGGTTTCTTTGCAGGACTTACGATGAATGAATATTCAAGAGCCTGGAGAGGAGGGGGGGATGGTACTTTTTGGAGTGTAACGTTGGGAAGAAATTTGGATCATAATTAAGGTGGTGCTTAACTATTGTGTACGCCGATCAACATTGCATTGACCGGCTTTTGCCGTGATAAAAGCATACACATTGCCTCCTTTTCTTTTTTACGCTACAAATGTAATTATAGCAAGAAAATAAATAAAAACAATACAGAACATAATTTCTATAGAGAGGCGGTGAGCTGGATGGCGAAGGGAAAATATGAATATTGGCTGACGCCGGAGGGCTTGCTGCAGCTTGAAGGGTGGGCCAGAGATGGGCTGACGGATGAACAGATTGCCGGAAATATGGGAATTCGAAGAGAAACATTGTATGCGTGGTGTAAAAAGTATTCTAACATTTCTAACACCCTAAAAAAGGGAAAAGAAGTTGTTGACCGTCAGGTAGAGAATGCATTGTTGAAAAGAGCCTTGGGCTATCACTACGATGAGATCACAATGGAAAATGGCATTGAAACAAAGCGAGTGACCAAAGAAGTCATCCCAGACACAACGGCGCAGATCTTCTGGTTGAAGAACCGGCGGCCGGATAAATGGAGAGATAAACAGGATCTGCAGGTATCCGGAGCACTGGAGACAGAACAGAGCAAGCTGGATGATCTGATCCGGCAGATACGAGGCGGTGATGGATAGTGAGCAGCGAGCGTTTGGTGCTGTCGGACAAGTATAAGGCATTTCTGCAGTGCGATGCTCCGGCGGAGTTCCTCGAGGGCACGACTGCGGCCGGAAAAACGACGGTTGGGCTGTTCAAGTTCATCCTCAAGGTGGCTGAATCCCATAAGAAGTTGCATATTTTGGCAGCAGATGACACTGGCGCGGCGGAGAAGAATATCATCCAGAAGGATCTTGGAATCCTTGATGATTTCGGTCCGCTGGTGGAGTACAAAGGCAATGGATCCGGCGAGTACAAAATGCCGCATATCCTGCTCCATACATGCGGCGGCGATAAAATTATTTTTGTTGTCGGTTATGGAAACAAGCGAAAGTGGAAGGACGCTCTGGGCGGCCAGTATGGCTGCTTATACATTGATGAGGTCAACACCGCGGACATCGATTTTGTTCGTGAGGCATCCATGCGGTGTGATTATCTGATGGCGACGCTGAACCCGGATGATCCGACACTTCCGGTGTACAAAGAGTATATCAACTGCAGCCGTCCTCTTCCAGAATGGGAGCAGGGAACCCCGCAGGAAATTAAAAACGAGTTGAAAGAAGAACCAAAACCCGGCTGGGTCCATTGGTTCTTTTCTTTTGACGATAATGCCGGGATTCCAGAAGAAAAGAAGCGCCAGATCATCCAGAACACGCCGAAAGGTACGAAAATCTGGAAAAATAAGATCATGGGCCTGCGAGGAAAAGCGACGAGCTTAGTATTCAGTAATTTTGACAGAAGACATCATGTGAAGGCAAAGGAATGGGCCAAACAGTTCATTCAGAGTACAGGAAATCAGCCCAAGAAGCCAGAGTTTTTCATGTACTTTTCAGCGGCGGTCGATACGGCCTACTCGCAGAAATCTCCGGACACGATTGCAATGTCCTTCCTGGGCATCACGAACAAGGGAAAATGCATTGTCCTGGATGAGAAGGTGTACAACAACGCTGAGATCGGGGTGCCTCTTGCTCCGTCTGACACGGTGCAGAATCTGATTGACTTTCTGGATCGGAACCGGAAAGAATGGGGACTGGCAAGAAATGCGTTCCTGGACAACGCCGATCAGGCAACCATGCAGGAGTGGAACAAATACAAGCGCCGAAATGGCTGCGTGTACACGTTGAATGATGCATGGAAGAAAATGGAGATCATAGATCGTATCAATGCACAGCTGGGCTGGATGGCCTATGATGAGCAGGCAGGGATAGAACCCTGCTTTTTTGTATTGGATCATTGCACCAACTATATTGGAGAGCTGGAAACCTACAGCTGGCAGGAAGAGAAAGATAATACGCCGGAAGATGGCCATGATCACATGGTAAACTCCGTGCAGTACGGCTGGATCCCGTACCAGGATAAAATTTATAGAGCAAAAAGAGGTAAGGAATGAACAGAGTGCAAAGTTTTATCGCCAGGTTATTTCGAATCATACCGGCGAGTGAAAAAAGAATAACGATCATAGAGCCGCATTCCTTCCGGGAGAACGTGATCCGAAACAAAATCTGGTATCACGGAGACAGTGCGGAGCTGGAGCAGTTCTTCCAAAAAACAGCAAAATGGGATGTGGAGCAGGCGCGGTTCTGGGCCGCACATGCATCCGGAAGCGTCCGGAAGATCCACAGCGGCATTGTGCAGATGGTCATTGACCGGTATAGAGACATTGTTCTCGCGGACCTGGATGGAGTCGAATTTGATGATAAGGATCTGGATACTGTGTGGGCGGATCTGTACAAGAAAAGCAAGCTCAACGATGTACTGGGAGAAGCGATCAGCGGCGTGCTGGCATCCGGAGACGGTGCCTTCAAGATTACGGCTGATCAGTGCAGTGAGTACCCGATCGTTGAATTTTACGATGCAGAGGATGTGGACTATGTATACGAGCATGCGAGGCTGAAAGAAGTAAAGTTCTATACCAGTTACTGGCAGAATGAAAAAGAATTCCGACTGGAAGAGACGTATGGTTTTGGATATGTACTGTACAAGCTGTATGACGATGACGGAAAAGAGATGCCGCCGCAGATGTTTCCGGAAACGGCTCATCTGATCGATTTTGGGATTTCTGGCGACCTGATGCTGGCAGTGCCGATGAAATTCCTGAATTCCACGAAATATAAGAAGCAGAAGCGAGGAAAAGCACTGTTCGAGGGAAAGACAGATGTTCTGGATGGACTGGATGAGGTAATCAGCCAGTGGATCGATGCTATTCGCATGGGCAGAATCAAGCGATATATTCCGGACAATCTGATTCCGAGAGATCAGACCACAGGAGAGCTTCTGCCGGCAAACCCATTTGACAATGATTTTATTGCAATCGGCGACAATATGAGCGAGAAAGCCAACCAGCAGGTGGAAATTTCTCAGCCGCAGATTTCTTATGAGGCATACGTAAGTAGTTACAGCAGTTTTCTTGACATGGTTCTGCAGGGCGTAATGTCTCCGGCAACGCTGGGCATTGATCTGAAAAAGACAGATAATGCAGAAGCGCAAAGGGAAAAAGAAAAAGTTACACTGCATGTGCGAAATAAGATCGTCGATGCACTGAATGAAGTTTTTCCGGAGCTGTTCGAAAGGATCTTACAGTGCTGTGATCTCATGCAGGGGAAAGAGCCGGGAGAATACGAGGTAACAGTAAGGTTTGGAGAGTATGCATCCCCGGACTTCAGTACTACGGTGGACACCGTCGGTAAGGCCAAACAGTACGGGATCATGAGCCTGGAAACATCAGTGGATCAGCTGTATGGAGATACCTGGACCGATGATCAGAAACAAGAAGAGGTGCAGCGCTTGAAAGAGGAGCAGGGCATTGCAGCAGTAGATGTGCCGGATATCCGCCTGGATGCCGGAGATTTTCACGTAAACGAAGGAGATGCAGATGAAAGTAAGGGTAAACAACCGAATGTACAGGATGAATCGAAAGGAGTACCAGGGTCTTCTTAAAGTTGCCGCGGAGCAGGTTCCTTTTGGCGTGTATGCGGTAGAAAAAAATGATTATGCGGAACTCAGATGTGATCGGTGTGAAAGCATGACAAAACTGAAAGAGATGATCCGTGCTTATAAACAGCAGGGATATCGGGTACATGCGAATGGCAAAGAAAAATCTTGACTATGATATAGGAGCTGCCTTCGAGGCAGTAGAAAATGAATTAATGGCCTCCATGATCCGGAATATGCAACGTCATAAGGTCGAAGAGGTTGATGAAGATAAGCAGTGGACCATGTGGCAGACAGAGATGCTGAAATCCCTGGAGCAGTACAAGAAAAAGAATCATGCAAAGTACAGTCAGAAATTCAAGGATATCAATGCCCAGATCGAAGCGCTGATCCGCGCAGCCAAAGATGAGGGAGAAATGGATCAGGAGATTCAGATCCTGAAAGCGATTCAGAAAGGCTTCCCGGCAAAGAAGATGAAGGCGGGTGCCACGGCTGAATTCTTCCGTGTCAATGATCGTAAGCTGGAAGCACTGATCGAGGCGACGATGCAGGACATGCAGAAGGCAGAGACGGCTATTCTGAGAATGACCAACGATCAGTACCGAAAAATCATCTACAACGCACAGGTGTATGCCAATACGGGAGCAGGAGCCTATGAGAAGGCCGTAGACATGGCTACCAGGGATTTTCTCTCGGCAGGCATTAATTGTATCGAATACAGCAACGGAGCGCGTCACACGCTGGCAGATTACGCAGATATGGCGATCCGGACGGCAAGCAAGCGGGCGTACTTGCAGGGAGAGGGACAGAAGCGGCAGGAGTGGGGAGTTGATACTGTCATCATGAATAAGCGCGGAAATCCGTGTCCGTTGTGTCTGCCGTGGGTTGGTAAGGTCCTAATCGATGACGTATGGAGCGGCGGATCAAAAACGGGAAAATCCGCAACAACCGGCGTCAAATACCCTCTGATGAGCACTGCGATCGCTGAGGGGCTTTATCACCCACGGTGTCGAGATAGCCATACGACATACTTCGAAGGAATCAGCACTCCGCCGGATGGAAAATACACCAAAGAGGAACTCAATGAGTTGGCGGAGAAAAACCAGCAGGCAGCCAGACAGCAGTACGCGGAGCGGCAGGAAATGCGCTTCGGCCGTCTGGCAGACTTTTCGTTGGATCCGGAAAACCAAAAGAAGTATGAAGCAAAGCGGGAAGCGTGGCATGATACTGTAGAATATATGTCCAATAGCTTCCGGCCACACTACGGGGATAAACAGACTCTTAGGGTTGAAAGTATTGCCATGGATGTCAGAGAAGTGCGAAATAGCAGCTTCGATATGGTAACAGATACTGAAAATCAAAGAAATAAGGCAGTAAGACTGGCGGAGAAAACTTTTGAAAAGATCCAAAAAGACTTGCCAGAAACATTTAGGCTGCCTAAAATTGCAGTTGTTGATTTCGAAAAGCAGGGTCTGAATGCAAATGCAATCGGAGGATATCATGAAAAAACAGAAACTTTATACATAAATAGCAGATATAATACGAAAGAAAAGATTTTACAGTTTGTGAACCGCGTTCCGGGGCAGTTTGCAAATAATACGGAATATGCTCCATATTTGCATGAACTTGGACATAAGTTTTATTATGACTCCATTAAAAGACTTGCCAATGCTCAAAATATAAGCTATAGTGAAGCTAAGAAAAAAATTGATTACAAGGTCTATCATTACATTGATTCACAATATGATAGCGAATATTTCTTAATGAATAACATTAGCGGATATGCCGATACACAAGAAGTGACAGAGATTTGTGCGGAATGTTTTTCCGTGCGAAAAGAAAATTCGGTTGCATTGCAAATTCTCAAGTTAATAGGAGCGAATTAATATGATGCTGCAAATGAACGAAAAAGAAATCAGACTTTTTCAAGAATTTAAAATGGAAAAGGATGAAGAAAAAAGAAGTAAAATTCATGCAGAACTTCAAAAAATGAGAAAAGAACGAGAAAAACAGGAGTTAAAGGATTGCCCATTTGCGCATTGAGCTTTGTAAAGGTGATACCATGACAGCCAAGGAATATGAAAAAGTGTTGAAAGATCGAGAAAAAGCATGGACAAACGAAGAATTCAAACCTCATAAATTGACGGAAGAGGAAATTGAAAAAAGAGGGACGCATCTAAAAATGGATGATTTTCGAATAATCTATAAAATTCTTCGAATCTTGCAGAATTCGATGGATCTCGAAGAATTTGACCGGAATAGCATTTCCGCGGAGGTATTAGGGCTTTCTACACCGAAGTGGAGCAGGATCATGATAATGTTACTGGACGCAGGATACATAACTGGTGCAGAAACTTGGTATGATATGAGATGCGGATGTAAGAGCGTGATGCTGAGCGGAACGGAATTGACATTAAAAGGATTGGAATATCTGGAAGAAAACAGCCTGATGAAAAAGGCAGCAAATATGATTTAATACCACCAGTCGAGAGGCCGGTGGTATTTTTGTACCTAATTTAAAAAGGAGGATTTGAGAATGAAAAAAGCTATGCTGAGTCAGCCTATGGGAGGCAAAACAGACGAAGAAATTATCGAAACCAGAGAAAGAGCCATGAAAGCTTTGAAAGAAAAGGGATTTGAAGTTGTAAATACGCTTTTCACAGACGAATGGTACAGCCATGAGAATATGGAAAAACGCGGAGTTGTTCAGATACCGCTGTGTTTTCTGGCAAAATCTCTTGAAAACATGAGTTTGTGTCATACGGTTTATTTCTGCAAAGGCTGGGAAAATGCCCGCGGGTGCAGAGTCGAACATGACGCTGCCGTAGCCTACGGACTGGAAATTATTTATGAATAGGAGAAAAAAGATGAAGAAAAAAATGAAGAAAAATGTAATGGCCTTGTTGGCGGCGTTTGTTCTGTTATGTGCATTTCTTACTGGCTGCACCGAGGTGGATCAGGTAAGTAACAATATTTCGAAAGAAGCTGACAATTTCAATGTAACCCGCAAACTCACAGTGTTAAATGCCAGAACCGACACGATCCTGCTGGAGCTGACAGGAACCTTTTCATTACAGAATAACTCGGAGAATGAACTTGAGGTCATCATCGAAACGGCGGAAGGAAAATACCAGAAGGATCTGGCCTATCTCAATGATTATACAATGTACGTTGTTGAAGACATTTCCGGTTCTGATGTAGATAAATACCATTATGAAATCAATTTTCTTCCGGAGTGGGGCGTAAAAGTTACTCACGAAGATTAATTGCGCCGGCGCAACGAAGGGAGGTGAGAGGGGTGCGAGTAACGGTAACGCGAGAATTTAAGGACATTGAAAATGACCTGGCGCTTCGGACGGTTGGCGAGAAGCTGAATCTTCCGCCGGCCAGAGCACAGTATCTGGCCGCTGTAGGAGTTGTAAAAATTACAGAACAGGAGAAAGGCGGTGATCCAAAATCTCCCGATGAGACGCAGGGTTAGGCGTCTTATTTTTATGCCCGGAATGGCAGAAAACTACCGGAAAGGAGAACAAAATGACACAGGAACAGTTTGAGGCACTTGGCATTGAAAAGAGCCTTGCGAAAAAAGCCGCGGATGAGTCGAAAAAGGAGCTTGAGGGCTATGTGCCGAAAGCAGACTACGACACGATGGAGCAGCAGAAGAAACAGCTGGAAACCACGGTGGGAGACTATAAAACGCAGATGGAGTCCTTGAAGACGGCAGCAGGCGATAATGCTGATCTGAAACAGCAGATCGCAGACCTTCAGGAGCAGAACGCCAACAAGGACAAGGATCACAAAAAAGAGCTGGATGATCTGAAGGTGACCAACGCAATCAAAATGGCGATTTCTGCATCCGCGCAGGACAGCGACCTGGTTGCAGGACTGATGGACCGTACAAAGCTGATCCTCGGTGAGGATGGAAAAGTAACTGGTCTAGATGAGCAGATCAAATCCCTGAAAGAATCCAAGCCATTTCTGTTTAAGCAGGAATCAAAACCGGTGCAGAAAAAGGGATTCTTTCCTATCGGACCCAAAGAGCAGAGCGGCCAGTCGAAAGAAGACGGTCATGTGTCCATGAAAGATGCCATCGCGGCAAGATTAAATCTGAACGAAGGAAAGGGTGAATAAGTATGGCAATTACACTGGAAGAAGCAAAGAAAAACGTGCAGGATGATCTGCAGATGGGCGTCATCGACGAGTTCCAGAAATCGAACTGGATTCTGGAGCATATCCCATTTGATGATGCAGTATCTCCGACCGGAGGCGGCGCAACACCGACTTACAGCTACACACGACTGAAAACACAGCCGACAGCAGAGTTCCGTGAGATCAACAAAGAGTACACCCCGTCGGAGGTTACAAAAGAGAGACATACCGTAGATATCAAAGTATTCGGTGGTTCCTACGAGATCGACCGTGTGATCGCCAATATGGGCGGTATTGTGAGTGAGGTAGAGCTGCAGCAGGCGCAGAAAATCAAAGCGGCGCAGGCTCTGTTCAACGATACTTTCATCAACGGCGATACAGGAGTCGATACGAAATGCTTTGACGGTCTTGATAAGGCACTGACAGGAAGCTCTACGGAATACAACACCACAACAGCGATCGACCTTTCGACAGCCGATATGGTTACGAAAAATTATCAGTATTTCCTTGATATGCTGGATGAGTTTCTGGGCGGCCTGGATGGCACACCATCGTTCATCGCCGGTAACAACAAGCTGATTTCGAAGATCCGTGCCTGCGCAAGACGTGCCAGCATGTACCAGATCACGAAGGACAACTGGGGAAATCAGGTGGAAAGCTATGCCGGAATCCCGTTTGTAGACCTCAAAACCAAACCGGGAACGAATGATGAAGTTGTTGAGATCGACGGAACCGAGGGAACCACATCTCTGTATGTTGCGCGCCTTGGAATAGATGGTTTGCACGCGGTTTCCTTTGCCGGTGTTGCACCGGTGCAGGTATGGGTTCCGGATTTCTCGACCGCCGGAGCAGTTAAAAAAGGCGAGGTCGAGATGAATGCAGCGATCGCGCTGAAAGCATCCAAAGCGGCCGGCGTATTCCGGAAAATCAAAGTAAAATGATGGAGGTAAAAAGAGAATGAAGGTATACAGCCCGAACAAATCCTATACCGGCGTAACGGCGTCTGTTCCTTTCTGCAACGGGCAGGGGGAAACTGATGATCCGTATCTGCTGAAATGGTTTGAAAAACACGGATATGAGGTAGAAAAACCGGTTGCACCAGAACCAAAGGAGCTGCTGGAACCAGAACAGCCTGTGGCAGAAACAATGGAAGAGCCTGTGGCAGAAACAATGGAAGAACCTGTTCCGAAGCCGGTGAAACCTGCGAAAAAAGCGAAAGGGTGATTCCATGAGCTATGAACCGTACGTAAGCCCGGAATACTACCGGGATACTTATCAGGACGGCGCTTTCGAGGAGGATGCAGAGCTTGTCCGGTATCTCCGTCAGGCATCCCGCCATATTGATTCCCTGACCTACAATCGGATTGTAGGCCGGGGATTTTCTAATCTTACGGCGTATCAGCAGGATCTGATCCGGGAAGTGATCTGCCAGCAGGCGGAATTTGAGTATGAGTACCGCGACGAAATCAATTCGGCGCTTTCCAGTTACAGCATTAACGGCGTATCCGTGCAGTTTGCGGAGAATACGTGGAATGTATTTTCCACAAAGGGCGTAGCCATGCGCCGGGATGTGTACGCAATGCTGTGCCAGACTGGATTGTGCTGCCAGGTACTGAGGTAGGTGATGTGAAATGAAATATCCATGTCTTGTACCGAAATCGTTCTGCAAGACAGAGATCCATCTGAGCATGGACAGAGAGGGGACAACAAAATATGGAGATCCGCTGCCGGCGGTGGAGTACAATGGCAAGTGCAATTATCAGGACAGCGCCAAAAGCGTCATGACATTCGAGAAAAAGCTGGCGCAGATTTCCGGAACTGCACTTTTTCCCGGGGATATCTGTCCAGAACTTGCTGTGATCTGTGGAGGATCTGCTGAGGTTTTTGGTGCAAAGAGAAGAATTCTGCAGGGAAGAAAAGCCAGAAACCCGGATGGGACGGTGAATTATACGGAGGTGCTGCTGATATGATAAAAGTTCATTCAAGTGTGAAACTGGATTTTGGAAAGATTCGGTTTTTGCAGGACGCACAGGTAGAAGCGTTGGAACAGACAGCGGAAGCACTGCACACAGAGGTTGTACAGGCGCAGGTAGTTCCAAGAGATAAAGGAACCCTGCAGGGACCGGGAATGTTTGTGGATACCTCCAAAAGTAAAGAGGGTGTAGTAACGGTTGTACATGCGGAACCATATGCACGTCGGTTATATTTTCACCCAGAGTACCACTTCCAGAAGAAAGAGAATCCAAATGCCCGTGGAAAATGGTTTGAGGACTGGCTGCCAGGCGGGAAAAATGCGGATTTTTGCCGTGAAGCTTATAAGTCCATATACAGGAGGATTACCGGAATATGACACTTGCAGATGTATGTGATTTTATAGAATCTCTTGGCATGGCGGACCACGTATATATGGGAGACATGCCGGATAAAGAAGAAAAATCAGTTGGAGTATACAACAGTAAACACCAGAATGTGTATCATACTGCACTTGGCGGTGCGCAGAACGAAGGATATGGGCAGAAATACGTTACTTTTTTGATCCACTGGAATAAATCCCTGCGTGAGACAGAAAAAGCCGCCACAGCCCTGTTTGACAGAATGAGGGAATTACGGGCATATAAGATTAATCAGGCAACAATTCAATTCATACAGCCGCTCTATAAGCTGCAGGATATCGGGAAAGATGATAATGGTATCTGTGAAATGGTCATAGAAGCGGCTGTGATTTTTAAGAAAGGGTAAAAAGCGATGGCAAAAGCGACAAATGTATATCCGGTTCTGGATAATAAATTTAAAGCAGGAGCAGCAAAAGAAAGCGCGACAGTGATCGCAGACATGGAACAGTTTTCCTTGTCTATTTCCAATGGCGTGGAGACTTGGACACCGATGGACACGGAAGGATGGCAGCGGGCTTTGATGACGGCAAAGGCAATCACAATTTCTATGAGTGGAAAGAGAAACATTGGAGATGCCGGAAACGATTTTGTGGCCGGGAAGGTGTTCAAAAATGGGCATGATGCAGAGGGCTATTTTGAATGGGAACTTCCGGATGGAACCACGATTGTCTGGACGAACGCCGTGTTTGACGTAAAGAACATGGGCGGCGGAGATTCGACAAATGTAGCGCCGCTGGAATTTGATGTAATCAGCAACGGAAAACCAACCGTAACACCAGCATTATAAGGAGAAAAAGCATGAGTAAGATTGTGAATATTACAGATAAACTGAATTTTGAAGAAAATCCGGCGCTGCAGATCGGAGAGATGCAGGTAGAAGTCCATGCGGATGCAGAAACAGTTCTCCGACTGATGGGAACCTTTAAAGACAAGGATGAGGCTGATATCAATACTGTGACAGAAATGATGGGTCTTCTTTTTGATCCGGAAGCAGTAGAGCAGCTGTGTGCGATGAAAAAGGATGGGAAGAAACTTTCTGCGAAATCTTTAATGGTTATCGTACAGGAAGCAATGAATTTGGTTATGGGAGAAGATTCGCCGGGAGAGCAGTGACCCGTACTATGACCTGATCGATGATTTTGACCTGATCGTATCATCGTTTCAGTCACAGTACGGGCTCCGATTGTCCAAAGAACTTCCACATGGAATGAAGTGGGATGAATTCAGGGATCTTCTGATTGGAGTCGGGCCGGATACCGCGCTTGGCCGTGTGGTAGAGATCCGGGCGGAAGATCAGAAGGAAATTCTGGAAAATTTTACTCCAGAACAGCACAGAATCCGGAATGCATGGAGAAGAAAGCATGCCAGAGACCTTGCAAAAACCATGTCGAAAGAAGAAATGGACATGGCGATGGATGGAATCAAGAATATGTTTCTTAGTATGGCAGGCTTGAAAACTGTTTGATAGAAAATCGTAGGAGGAAAAAACTATTGAGAAAAAGAAAATAAAGTGTCCGTATTGTGGACATGAGCAGAAAGTGCAGTATGTTCCAGATGCAAGATGCCAGGGGGTGTTTTTGAAATGCCAGGCGCGTCATTGCAAAAAAGAATTTGAAATAAAAATCAACCAGGACAAGTAGTGCCACTGTGCCGATGTCCTCGAAAAGAGGAAGGTGGTATAAGTGGCAACTACAATTGGCGAGATCGGTCTGGATCTTGTCGTAAATCATAATCAGTTTAAGAGCCAGATGGCCGGGATCAACGGACTGGCGAAAAAAGCCGGGGCGACTCTTGCAGCCGCTTTCGGCGTAAAAAAATTAATTGATTTTTCCAAGTCCTGTATTGAGCTGGGTTCCAACTTGGCTGAGGTGCAGAACGTGGTTGATGTTACCTTCCCGTCTATGGCGGAGCAGGTAGATAAATTCGCAAAATCGGCTGCCGGAAGCTTTGGTCTGTCAGAGACAATGGCCAAGAAGTACACGGGTACTTTCGGGGCGATGGCAAAAGCATTTGGCTTTTCTGAGAAGCAGGCGCTGGATATGGGTGCTACACTGACCGGTCTAGCCGGAGATGTGGCATCTTTTTATAATCTCAGCCAGGACGAAGCCTACACAAAGATTAAGTCAGTCTTTACAGGCGAAACAGAGTCCTTAAAAGATCTTGGTGTTGTCATGACCCAGACAGCGCTGGATTCTTATGCGTTGGCCAATGGGTTCGGCAAAACGACAGATCAGATGTCGGAAGCCGAAAAGGTGGCGTTGAGGTATTCCTTTGTTCAGAAACAGCTTTCTGCAGCAACCGGGGATTTCTCACGGACGTCCCAGTCCTGGGCGAACCAGGTTCGAATCCTGTCCCTGCAGTTCCAGTCCTTAAAAGCAAGTATTGGTCAGGGACTGATCAATATTTTTCTGCCGGTCCTGCGTATGATCAATACGCTGATCGGTCGGCTGGTTACGCTGGCGGATGCTTTCAAGAGTTTCACGGAGCTGATTACCGGAAATAAGTCATCAGGGCAGTCAGGTGTCGGAGCAGTTGGGGCGGATGCTGCCAGTGCGGCCGCCGGTCTGACGGATGCTTCGAGCGCTGCGGATCAGCTCGCAGACAGTACTTCTGGCGTGGGAGATGCAGCGAAACAAGCGGCCAAAGATATGAAATCCCTGATGGAATTTGACAAAATCAATAAAGTCAGCAAAGACAGTAGCACTTCTGACGCACAGAATTCTTCTGTCCCGAACAACATTGCTGGCAACATTGATTTTGGTTCGCTTGCGAGTGGGGAGACGGTTATTGATGATGTAAACAAAAAGTTTACGGACATGTTTGGGAACATCACTAAACTGTCAGAACCCGCGTTGCGGTCAGTCAAGCGGCTCTGGAATGAGGGTCTTACAAGACTCGGAAACTTTTCCGGTCAGTCGCTGAAAGATTTTTATCAGCACTTTCTAGTTCCGGTCGGGAAATGGACACTGGGAACAGGAATCCCGCGTTTTATTGATGCCCTGAATGATGGGCTGATGAAAACCGATTTCCCCAAAATCAACGATGCCCTGAATGACCTGTGGGATGCGCTGGCCCCATTCACAATCAATGTGGGCGAGGGGCTTCTGTGGTTCTGGGAGCAGGTTCTTGTTCCGCTTAGAACATGGACGGCAAATGAGATTGTTCCGAGATTCCTGGAGACGCTGTCCCTTGCAATACAGCTTCTAAATGCTGTCCTGGTAGCGTTGCAGCCGCTGTTTGAGTGGTTTTGGGAGAATGTGTTGCAGCCTATAGCACAATGGACGGGTGGCGCTTTCCTGACTCTGTGGGACGGAATTAATAAAGGATTACAGGTCTTTTCGGACTGGTGTGCAAAAAATCCAGGAATTATACAGACGATGGCAATTATTATTGCTTCGTTTTTTGCCGCTTGGAAAATTACAAAATTTATTTCCGACATTGCCGGCCTAGTATCCACGATTGGAGGAGCGTTCGGTACAATCAAAAATCTAACCGGATTGCTTGGATTGGTAAAATCTAGTATAGGAGCACTGGTTTCAGCATTGGGTGGTCCATTGACTATTGCAATAGCGGCAGCAATCGCAATTGGCATTCTGCTATGGAAAAATTGGGACACAGTCAAAGAGAAATGCGGCCAGTTACGTGATTGGGTTGTACTGAAATTCAATTCTTTAAAAGATGGGGCATTAAACGCGATCACGAACTTCTGCGATGGTGCGCAGTACGGCTGGAACATATTCAAAGACGGATTGAACTGGTTGTGTCAGATTGCTTTCGGGAAAATTACAGATCTGAAAAACAAATTCCTTGATTTTGTTTCTTTCCTGAAGAATATTTTTGCAGGAAAGTTTTCGGATGCGTTAAAAATGCCGGTGAATGGTTTGATCGGCATGCTGAATCATATGCTGACCGCGATTGAGAAGACAGTAAACTTTGCGTCCAATGCCCTGAACAAACTGAATGTCAAAATCCCAAGCTGGGTGCCGGGAGTTGGCGGCAAGAAGCTGGGCTTTCAGATTCCGACCGCATCCATCGCCAGAATCCCGTATCTGGCAGACGGAGGCTATGTGGCACGGAATACGCCACGCCTTGCCGTGATCGGAGATAACAAGCGTTATGGAGAGATTGTAGCGCCGGAGGATAAGCTGCAGAAGATGGTGGATCTTGCGGTCAGAAAAGCCAGTGGCGGAAGTGTAACGAAAGCGGAGCTGGAAAGCATTGTGAATTCCGCCGTGCTTCGGATTGTTGCAGCACTGTCTGCACTTGGTTTCAGCATTGATGGAGAAACGCTTGCCAGAGCTCAGCAGAAGGTACAGCAGGAGATGGACCGGAGATACAACACGGTACAGATTAATTAGGAGTAGGAGGAGACACATGTTACTGAGGGCAGGAAAAACAAACCTTCCTGCCCCGACCTCGATGACAGTGAATGATGAAATCATCTGGTCTGAGGACACGGGGCGGACGCTGAACGGAACCATGATAGGAGAAGCCATTGCTGAAAAGAAAACGATTGGTCTGAAATGGGAATGGCTGACAGAAGATGAGGTAAAATTGCTGAAAAACAGCCTGGTAATTGGTTTCTTTCCACTTACGTTCCACGATGCGGGAAAGGATCATACCTTGACAACGTACCGCGGTACACTGTCCAAGGAGCATGCAGGGGAGATCTCCGGTGTGTATTACTATAAACGCGTCAGCGTTGATATTGTACAGAGGTAACTATGATCAAAACAAGTAAAGAATGCAGAAAAAAGCTGCAGAGTGAAAACCGATATCTGGAAGTAGCCGATAAAATCATATTGGCAGATGGGACGGAACTGCAGCTTAATAATGGGAAGATATTGTCCTACAGCATCTCAGATGCAACATCTTCCACCAACAGTTTTGACATCGGTGCTGCCATTATCGGGAAATGGACGGCTACGCTGAATAATCAGGATGGTAAGTATGACAGCATGACTCTGGAAGGAGCATCAGTTGCTGCCATTGTATCGATTGATCTGGAAGAGGAGCCGGAACTGCTGCGGAAGGGCACGTATACGATATACAATGCAACACGCCAGGGAGCAGGCCTGCGCCTGGAAGCTTATGATAATATGGCTTGCTTCGATAAAAAGTATGACAGTATCCTTACCTATCCGGCGACAATCCGCCAGATTGTGCAGGATGCCTGCCGGAGCTGCGGCGTCATACTTTCATCCAAGAGATGGGATAACGATGACTATGTTGTAAACACACGGCCGAAAAGCGACGCGTTGACGTACCGCGATGTGATTTCCATGGCGGCGCAAATGTGTTGTAAATATGCCCGGTGCAACGCAGACGGAGAGTTGGAATTGTCCTGGTACGGGGAGGCTCTTGAAGAGCAGGTGCTTCTGGATGAGAACGATGAGCCGATTTTACTGGATGGCGATGATGAGTTTCTTCTGTGGGACACGGTATCAAGAGAAGAAATGCTGAATAATACCATTGAGGATGATGCCTATTACTGCCACCAGGTCCCGGAAAAATACAGCCTGACAGCCGGGGAACAGGATATCAGTATCACCGGTGCGGGTGTGGTGTATAATCAGACAACGTATCTGTGCGGAGATACGGACTACAGCCTTGTGATTGAGGATAATGATCTGATCCAGAGCGAGGAGCAGGCGAAGGAGATCGCGTCTTATCTGTACAGCAAATTATATGACATGCAGTTTCGAACTATTGCTTCGAGCATCCCAAGCGACCCATCCATCGAAGCAGGAGATGCCGCCTGCGTGACAACCAGGAAGGGAGAAAGGTATTACACATACGTTACCAATACCACCTTCGCAGTCGGCGCGGCACAGAGCATTTCATGTGGAGCTGAGGCCCCGGAAAAGAATCGGAGCGATCAATTCTCGGCAGTGACCAAGGCGTATATCAAATCACAGAATTATACAGATCGGGAGATATCAGACTACGACAAGATGGAAAAGCAGCTGTGGAATCTGATGACAACGGCTTTCGGTGCATATCAGACCGAAGAGGTGCAGGAAGACGGTAGTAAGATCTTCTATATGCACAATAAGCCGCGGCTGGAAGAATCATCGACGATCTGGAAACGGACCATTGATGCAATCGCCGTTTCGACGGATGGTGGAAAAACCTGGAATGCTGGCGTGGACAAGAACGGAAACGCAGTGCTGAATATCCTTTCTGTGATCGGTCTTAATTTCGATTGGATCAAGGGCGGAACTGCCGTATTCGGTGGAAAAGATAACGGAAACGGCAGTGTTAAGGTGCTGGACCAGAATGGAAACGTAATCTGCCAGATGGATAACAACGGAGCTGCGATCAACGGAAGGGTGACCAGCAAAAATGAAGTGGATGGATTTTCTGTAGCTCTCGAAAACGGAAAAATGGTCGTAACAGACAAGCAGGGAGCACGGATCTGTGAAATCTATCTGATGCAGATGATTGAGAGCGATGGCAGCCATTGGATTGCTACAATAAGCGGAAATGGGCAGAATCAGGCGTATATTACGCTGGATGGTAAGAATGGAGAAATTGCTGTCCAGGCGGATAAGTTCCGCATGGGATCATCGGCAGGAGTGTCTGGAAAAGTTGTATTCTCAAATGGAACGTTTCTGACACTCAAAAACGGAATCGTAATCGGTGGAAATTCACAGAACGGCAGTTTCTGACAAAGGAGGAAAATATAAGTAACTAAATATATTGTCAAATGTGATATAACGTGTTT
>ERZ824598.762-NODE-762-length-47610-cov-7.038944_pt1 | contig 47610 bp, 38 predicted proteins | sample MGYA00519934_ERZ824598 | MGnify/ENA primary metagenome ERZ824598 (study PRJEB31778, sample SAMEA3449177) | human gut metagenome | biome: human gut; feature: human-associated habitat; material: faeces | place: United Kingdom | collected 2010/2012 ...
TTGACATCTGGTTCAATCCTTGCATATAAATTTGCTGATTTTGTAGCCATATAAAACATCTCCTTTCGTGAGTAGTATTTCCATCTATCTTTATTATATGCAAATGTCCGCACAATAGCAATACTAATTTTACGCTCCAATAATCCGATAAGTTTTGAAAACTCACGCTTAAATCCCAAACGGAGCAGCCGGAGAATCTGCTTCAACTACACCAAGCTGATAACCACCATTTGTAAAATAGATAATTTTCTTAGATTAAATTTTAAAGAATTTGAGAGAGTCGAATCACTTATCGGCGAACTATATAAGGAATATAACAATCTGACACCCGGCAGACACACTATGGTAACTGCCTTATTTCAGATACTTGTCACATATCTTTCAAGATGCTGCGAAACAAAATCTTCCATTGAATCAGGTTTCCAAAGCAGTAACTATTTTTCAAGAATGTTTAAACAGACATATGGGGTATCACCTAAAGAATTTAGGAGAGGGTGAAAAATTATCATCCTCTCCTATTATCATTAATAAAATCCATGAGCTCTATTATAAGCATTACATATCATATTTGAATTTTTTATCAATATATACATTGCGATAAATGGACCTATTCCGCACAAAAGCAATCCAAAAATAAGCCATAATAAAACCGTTGTACCATTTTCCTGAAAATTCATTCCATATTTAGGTGCATTTGCTGCAAGTCTGTTTCCAAGTTTGTAATACCAATACCATGAATATATACCACAGGTTATAAATGATAATACGATAAACTGCACTAATCCTGCCGTACTCTGACCGTCACCTTCGCAAGCGATATTTACATCATGTGCCATTTTATATAGAAAATAGTAACCATAAATGCCACAAGTTATAAGATTAAGAAGTATGTATGAAATCAATCCTCTGTCGTCTTTTAATTTCTCTCCGTTATAATATCCCTGCCCTGAATTTGGATTCGAACCATTAAAACTCTGACGCACCTCATTGATTGCACTTCCTAATTCTTTTTCAGTAGAATTGAACATATCATTTGCAGCCTTTGAAAACGACTCCGCCGATGAAAACTGCGTCCCACAATATGGACAAAACTTTGTATTATCAGGAATCGGTTTTCCGCAATTTTTACAATACATATCATTCCTCCTCATTTTCATTTTTTGATTATTTTTAAAATTTGAAATATAATATTATGCTGTGGTTCAAAAACCACAATATCATTATTTCCAACTATCATTCTATACAGATATACTGCACAAAATAACAACAAAACAAAACCTATAAACACTTTATATATTACTGCATTTATTTTGTTTCTCATAAGAAAAACACAAACCATGCACGGTGGAAAAATAAACAATGGATGATAATAAAATGCCTTTTTAAAATCCAATCTCAGACAGGCTAACCATGCTCTCGACATACCACAACCTGCACAGGATACTCCCGTGATAAATTTAATCGGGCATGTTATCCCAAAACATTCCAAAACAATATATAAGATAACAACTGCCGCAATAGCTGAAATCATTCCTCTTTTTTCTTTGATTAAATTTTTTACCATCATTGCCATACCAGCCCATATCAGTATTTATTAATCAGCATTTTACATTATATGTTACTGTCTGTTATATTTTGTAATTTTTAGCAACTATTTTGTAACTTTTGACATTTTCACATCAGTAAGCAGGATTTGCAAATCCCATAATATGTGCTCTCTTAAAATCTGAACGATACCAATATGAAGATGATTTATAATATGTATATATTTTTACTTTCCTTGTGGCATTAGTCCCAATGCCTGTATTTCCCTCTGCCATTGTCAATGAATTTCCATTTACTGCTATCACTATGCCTGTATGATCTGGTGTTATATCTTCATCATTATCAATCGCCGCAAAATCCCCAACATTTGGTGTGTAATCATTTACTGTTGAATTTTTATTCATGCTTACACCTGTTCCTGAATTATACCATGACGCAAAACTGTGGTATCTTCCTAATGCATTATAATCTTTAGCCCACAATGATGTAGACGCATATTTTGGTACTATTGAATTTATTTTACTATTTGAATATCCTGCATTTGCCATTGCCGTTCTTGCAATATAATCGGCATAGATAACGCAATATGGTGTAAGATAACTTGCTCCATACCATTTCTGATAAAAGCGTCCCGCTGTTCCCACTGAAGTAACCGCAAGATTGTATATATTCTGTTGAACATTTCCATTTGGGGCAGACGGCTGTTGGATTTGCGGATTTTGTGACACCGTTGACTGCTGCTTGGATTTCAGATTATTTTCAACATCACTGCTTAACGCAAACGCATACTTATAACCGCCTGATACCGGATATTTTATCTGTGTATAATTCCCTTTAGTTCCTAATATCATAACATTATCATTTTTTGCGACATAACCATAATATTTTCCACCGTTTCTTCTGTATGTATTAAATCTGCCATTTGATTTATATGTACTTCCACCGGTAGCCGTCAAAATCCTGTTAGTAGCAATATATCCCGTTTTTGTCCTGTTTTTTGCAATCGGATATGTCACTTTTGAATACTTTCCAGTAACAGTAATAACTTTAATCTCATCGGTCGCGTATATCCAGCCATATCCTCTTGTTAATGCAGTATTAGAATAAACTCTCGTATTAGAGGTATTTATCGTATAACATTTTCTGGTTGCTGCTCCCGCTTTTTTTGTATTTGTCCCTGCTATAAAAGAACCTGCCAAAATAATAAGTGCAAAACAAATAAATTTTAAATTTTCTCTCATAAACTTCTTCATAAAAACCACCTGTCCTTTCTTTTTTTTAAGAATATATCACGCTCTTTTGCATATCATATAAGCGTTTCCGGTCTTTTCATATATTCTTACTGACCTTTTGTTTGTTAGCGTTAAGGATAGCCGCAATCCGGCTTACTGCCTGCTCATATAAAATAAAGACTTTGCCTACCAATTCCTTAACTTGAATTTAGTATAACAAAGTCTTTATATAAAAATTTATAATGCTCTTTTTATCAAAAATAATGTAACTTTTGACAACTCTTTTATTTAATTTTTACTTTTTTTACCGAGCTCCACGCACCCGTATATGTCTTTCCGCCTATCTTTGCAACTTCTCTTATTCTAAAATAAAAAGTTTTCTTTCTCTTAAGCCCTTTTCCTGTCCACTTTCCGTTTTTCAGGTAAGGATATGTCTTTGATGACATTGATTTTTTAAACTTTGAATTATTTGCTGCCTGTATCTGGCATTTAACATTATTATATTTTTGTTTCTTCCATGTACAATTTATTTTTCCTCCGGATAACGCCTTTACTTTAAATTTTGAAACCTTTCCCGGCAATACGGTAACTTTTACATTCTTCTCCTTACCATAATATTCGTCTGTCTCATCAACAATTATGGTTATCGTCGCTTTTCCGCATCCTTTTATACTGACAAGACCATCTCTGCTTACTGTCACAACTTTTTTATTTGAACATAAATAAGTAACCTCTCCAGTGCCGGTCACTCCTTCATCAATATAAAACTTTGAGTTTCCTATACGCTTAGTCACCGAACTCTTTGCATAAATCTTAGCATCCTCTTTGTCATCATCCGGACTTTCTGTCGGAGTCTGCGTCGGTGGTACAGTTATTTTAGCCGTAGGTATCGGTGTCGCTGTAGGACTTTTGGTCAGCATCACAGTCGGTGTAGGGCTTGGTGTTGCCGTAGGTGTCGGACTTGGCGTTGCCGTAGGTGTCGGACTTGGACTTGCTGTTATTGCCGGTGATGATGCTGAATGTGTCGGTGGTGTTGTTACACACATCGGTGTCTCCGTTGGTATTGCTGTTGGAATTGGCGTTATATTTGGAATGTCATTTGCATTTGTATTATATTTATTCATCCCCGTTACAGTAAAATATACTTTTATAATATCGCCTTTTTTAACAGGGCAGACACCCAGACCATCAATAGATGTCTTTGTGCTATCAACAGGTGTTAAACAATCATCCTTAACAGGTCCTTCATATATATTTTTAATGTTATATCTATAACTATTTTTATCACTTGCCCCTGCAAAAGACCATCCACCTTCTGCATCTATTTTATATGTATCTGCTCCGACTGTCACATAAGTAGGCACAAGTTTGAAATCATAATTTAAAGCTCCTTTATATAAATTCGTTGAAAGTGTCATTAAAAATATATCATCAGTATCACTTTCTGCTTCATAACTTATAGAATAATTTCCATCACCTATAACATCAACATTTTTATCTCCCAATGTATCCTCATTCCATTTATTATCTGCTACATAGTTAAATCCAACATTAAATCTATCCATATTGCCCTTTGCGGCATCTGTTACCGTCCCATCTGATGTAACTGTTCCGGCATAAGACCATAAATTAATATTTGACAAATTTATATGCAAAGCGGGACGCACAGCCACATTCGTACCGTTCACATAAAAGTAGTAGACGGAGCCATAGAGACTTACACGTGAAGCATAATAAGCCGAGCCGCCTGCCGTACGCAGCCACCAATTTCCATTATCCAAATATGAACTATTCTCAGATGACCATGCCCCACATTGTTTAGCATATTCTGTATTCTTAGCTTCTCTTGTTTTGCTACTAGCATTATACTTATCGTCAAATCCATACGATATATTAGCTGCCTCAGAAATTGCCAACAGATATACTTTATCCCATGTATTATTTCCTCCATCTGTTCCGTAATCCGGATTATCCTCATTTACCACATAAGTTGTCTTTATAGCACCCTGCTCTGCCACTGAAAACGCATTGTCTAGGAAATTGTCACTTGTAAAACTTTTTTTGTCATTATTTACTGACGCATCATATCCATTAAGCCAACTTCTTATTGTACTGTTTTCCCATGTAACATCTGTGCCAGTTTCATTATATGCTTTTGCATCAAGACCCTGTTCTGCAATTATAAACGCATCGTCACTGTTTACTGACAGCACACGCCATTTTATCGGCTGCTTTGCATCATTCTTATCGGCTACCCCGTCTCCGTTTGTATCATTCTGCCAGTAATTTCCGAAATATATGCAGTCCCATGTCGATACTCCGCTGCTGTCCGTTGTAGGATTGTTCAAACCATAATTCTGAACATTTTCCTTAGCTATTGTAGGAATATATGATATATTTCCGAAAGCCATAGAACATACCAAAACTGATACTAATAATTTTTTAATTCTATTAATTTTCATATTATAGCACCTCATTTCTAAAATAAATTCAAATAAAAAATATCTGCTAAAACAGTTCTACTCTCTTATTTTAACAGATATTTTTCCTTATAAATTACAATGTAATTATTATCAATTTTTTTGTAAAATAAAGCAGGATTTTGTAATATTTTTAACAATGTCAGACTTAAACTATTATCTAAATTCCCGTATTTTTATCCAACATATTTTTTGATATAGTACAATCCTCTTTTTCCATATTTACTGCTCACATATGAACTCCATGTATAAGTCGTTACTTTTATAGTATTTTTTCCGTCTGAATTTGCATCAGTTACCGTAAAACCTGAATCCGTAACAGCTATTATTGACATTGAATGTTTACTCTGACCTATTCTGTTACTTGTTCTAATGTGAGCACCTACACCTGCGGCAGTTACGACAGCTTTCACTTTCTGTGCCGTTAATTTTCCCGGTGCAACACGACCTGATACATCTTTAAACTTTCCCGTTGCACTCTTATCATGGCATCCGTACAATTTATATGCTATATATCTCGCATATCCGCAGCACTGGCTTCCTGCCATATAAACCTTTTTTCCGTTTACTTTTGCATAATAACTGTTTGTATATTTGCCGCCAATTCTGTAATCAGTCATTGCTACTCCATTAACTGTAAGCAGATTTCCTGAAATACTGTATGTACCTGTATTTGTCTGTGTGGTATTATTGTTGCTGTTGACATTGTTGTTTACATTGTTATTTCCTGCTCCACCTTTCAGATAATTATTAACATCTGAATTAGTTGCAAAGGCATACTTAAATCCTCCTGAAACCGGATATTTTATCTGTGTATAACCACCTCTTGTGCCTAATACCATAACTCTGTCATTTACTGAAACATAACCATAGTAACTTCCGCCATCTCTTTTATATGTATTAAATTTTCCACGGGATGTGTATGTTGTTCCACCTGTTGCCGTAAGTATCGCACCTGTTGAAATATATCCTGTCTTTGTTCTGTTACCTGCCGGATATGATACCTTGGAATATCTTCCTGTTACCGTAATAACTGTTACTTGATCGGTTGGATATATCCATCCATATCCTCTGGTTAATCCTGTGTTTGAATACACTCTGGTATTTGAAGTATTAATCGTATAACATTTTCTGGTTGCTGCTCCTGCCTTTTTTACATTAGTTCCTATAGCAAATGAACCTGCTAAAATAATAAGTGCCAAACAAATAAATTTTAAATTTTCTCTCATAAACTTCTTCATAAAAACCACCTGTCCTTTCTTTTTAATAAAAATATATCATGTCATTTTGCATATTATATAAGCCCTGCTATGCGTAGCTGCTATACCCTTACTTACCTCTTGTTTGTATCAACGGTATTCTCAATCCGCTTCGCTGTTTACTTATATAAAATAAAGACTTTGCTTACCAATCCTTTATCTTGATTTAAGTATAACAAAGTCTTTTAATAATTTATTTAATTGTATTTTTTAGCAATAATAATGTAACTTTTAGCACTTATTATTTATTGCTTGTTTTATTATAATTATTGTTTTTCTTCTTAACTTTTATTAAAAAATAACGCTTGTTTTAACCCCTTATATATTATTCAATAACAAATTTTTCCTTTGCCGGATATGTTATCGCATATTCAAATGCAATCTCTTTAACAGACAACGGATTAACTTTTATATCCCATGTGCATTTGCCTGTAGCTTCATCAAGTACAACATCATCAATCCTGTTTAACATAACTTCTACCCCATCCACCTTTGAAACTGGTATCCTGTCATAAAGTCGAAGTGCTATTGTGCATTGCAGATTATTTGTGACCTCAAATATATATTTATATCTTCTTATTATTTTTCCCTGCAGCTTTTTGCTGCTCACTTCATCTGCCACTTTCCTGCTGTTGATTTTTACTCCTTTAACGCTGCCTAAATCAATCTTTAAATTTTCTGCCTTGTCAACATTCAGGAAACATCTGCGTACATAATCAGAATCAAGATATATGTCAAGCCAGCCTGAAATCATATCATATTCTTTCAAACCTTTAACATCAACATAAAAATATTCATTTTGTCCTTTTCTTGGAATTGCAAAATAATTTTTAAATATTTCTATTTTTTTCTGCCAGACCGCAACCTCATTTTCGCATTTTGGAAGTAATGTCATTTTCCACGGTAATTCAAATTCATGTAATATATCAGAATTGTTTTCTCTTACATTTACCGGAGTCATTTCAAGCATATCTTCTTTAATTCCATGCCCCCTTCTTCTTTCCCCGGAATCATTTGCCGGTAATGCCGTCATTTCCTCCTGCTTATCCACACCAAAATCATCGGTATATAGACTGAATGTATCTCCTGCATCTTGCATTTTCTTTATATATTGCGTATCTAATGCATCTTCAAGAAGATTATACTCATATGTATTAATTCCACTTGATAAAGTAATTTTTACATTATCAAACCTTTCATCAGACTTTTGATTATTAATTTTTGCAAACATAGTCATTGTGGCATATGGTTCATCTGATTTAACATCAATTTTATAATATGGCTCCCATGAAATTCCAAATGTTTCATATCCAATTTCTATGAAATATTCTCCTCCGGGTTCAGCTATCATATCCAATATTAACATCCGTTTTCCTGCATACTTATCAGAACAATCGCTACATTCATCTTCATCATCCATGTTATGAGCAAGTTTATTTATACTATTCACCAGTTGATTTGCTTCATCCAAAAGGTTAGCATACATTTTTTCAATTTTGTCACACTCTTCCTGCGTTTTATCTGTAAAATCAGACTCTAAAATATCTTTCTGCATTTTCTTAACCAGCTCATATCGGCTAAACAAATTATTTTGTTTTTGCTTCCTTGCCAATTCTTCATCACTTGGCAGCCCGGCTGGCTGTTTCATACACCTTACTTCCGATTTAGAATAACAAAGCAAACCTTTTGAAGTTCTTACATTAACATTTCTCGTAGCATCACTTAATTCGATAAGGACATTTGTTCTCTGATTTTTTGGCACAAACTTTCCCCTTTTCAAAATTTTAGCTCTATTTCTGAAAATTTTCACATCCGCATATTCCATCTCAACAATGCAATCACTGTCATTAATAAGGTAATCCGTACTGCCCCAATTGGGTACTCCCGTTCCCATATCCATTTCATATTCAGGCATTAACCCTGTTTTTACAGCGTCATATTCTTTATCTAAAATTTTCACCGGAGTTTCAACCTCTGTATTGCCCTCATCTTCTATGTCTAATTCCTCATCAATAAATGGATTTACTGTATCCTCGTCATCATCATCATTATCGTTGTCACCTTTAAACTCCATTATTCCGGCACAATATGGACACTTAAGAAACTGTTCCGCATTGTAAAAATGTCCCTTTTTACATCTTCTTAAATTCATGTTGTTTACCCTCCTTATTTTTATTATCTCTGGTCTAATAACAATGATGAGTAATTTAAGTCTTCACCGTCATATTGGTCAAGATTTAAATCAGCCGTACTATAATCACTATTTCCACTCTGCTTCTCCTCAAGTGCCATTTTCTGACCTTGTAATAATTTATCAAAAGCATATGTATCCATATAATACTCACCATCAACTTCATAAATATATGATGCAACTGTTTGAGTATCCTCTCCTTTGTCACCGCTCATTCTAAATGTCATATCTGACTTTATACATCTCTGCAAATTACAGCCCGTTTCTACAACATCTTTCATTGTTTTGTTCAATGTTTCTATTGTATCAACATCTCCGCCATCTTCATCATCATCTTCACTTAAAGCATTGTTTAATTTCTGAACATCAAATTCTTCAAAACTGCTTTGTTCAAAACTTATCTCAACATTACTTCCATACACTTCCTGCAATATTTTTTTCAATTCATTAAGATTTTTCTGCATACTGCTTTCATCTTCAGGATATTCAAAATTTTCAATATTATTATCAGGTGTCAGGTCATTTAGCTCAGTGCCGGAATAATCCTGTATGGCTTTTAGATATTTGCTCTGCACATCATATATCTGCGAGTCCTCATCATAATAATCTTCATCCGTTTCCATATCATCTGTATCTTCCACATCTTCTGCATAACTGCTTCCACTTTCACTTTGAGTATTATAACTTCGATTGTTTACAACTGAACTACCCACACCACATCCTGAAAATGCAAGCATACTACAACATATAATACATAAAAATCTTTTTCTCATATAGTAATTCCTCCTTGTATCTTGTAAATTAAATATCTCGCTGATTCGCTCGGATGAAACAAATTTATTTGTTCCATCCGAGTTTTACCTTTGCGTAAAAAAGTAAAGACTTTGTATATTAAACTATTATTCCTAATTTAATATAACAAAGTCTTTTTTGAAAAATATTTAATTGTAACTTTTGTCAATAAAAATGTAATTTTTAGCACATAATATAATTATATTTTCAAATATCCAAACAAAAATATTACAATTTTTAATTATCTAATATTTAAATTTACTAAAGCATATGTTCCTGATAATCCCGCATATTCTGATGCTATCTGACAATCTATTTTTAACTGTGATACACCACTTACATCTATTGTCACATTCTTAGGTATCATTTCTGCTTTTAAATCAGTATATTGTGCTAATAATTTTCCATCTCCATATATCAATAATATACAATCGTCTTTATATTTATCATCACAATGACCATATGTAAATGATAACATATTACATTTATTGTCTAAATTATATATTACAGAATTGCTATTTCCATTGCTACTGCTATATATATTATATACCACTGAATTCTGATACATATATCCCGCCATCTGCACTGATTTATTATATTCCACTGCACCATATGTTTGATATGGTTCTGATATGTCTACCACTCTTGTTCCAGTAGATATACTGACCAGCTCACTTGAATTTTTCTCATGAAATTTTATATTTGACAATCCATATGTTCCTGACAAACCCGCATATCCTGATGCTATTTGACAGTCTATTTTTAACTGTGATACACCACTTACATCTATTGTCACATTCCGTGGCATCATTTCTGCTTTCAAATCAGTATATTGTGCTAATAATTTTCCATCTCCATATACCAATAATATACAATCATCTCTATACTTTCCATCATAATGACCGTATGTAAATGATAATTTATCATATTTATTATCTAAATTATATAATACATAGTTACTATTTCCATTGCTACTGCTATATATGTTATAAACCACTGAATTTTGGTAAACATATCCTGCCATCTGCAACGACTTATTATATTCCGCTGCCCCATATGTTTGATATGGTTCTAGTTCTGTATCATTTGTTTTTTCATTTTCTTGTGGTTTATTCGTAGGCTCTGTTTCTCGTGTTGGTTCTACTGTCGGCTCTGGCCTATATGTTGGTTCCGCCGTAGGCTCTGGTTTATGTGTTGATTGTGGTTTTTCTGTCGGTACTGTAACAATTTTGTTTCTAACCACTTTTACACTACATCTATAATTTTTATTTTTATATTTAGCAACAACAGCAGTATTGCCTACATTCTTTGCCATAATTTTTCCATTTTTTACTACTGCTACACGCTTATTCAAACTACGCCATTTTACTTTTTTGGCTGCTGCTCCAATCAATCTTACTTTTATCATCTTTCCTTTTTTCAATGTAACAGACTTTTTACTTAATGTTATATGCTTTTTTGCATCAACATTTTTCAAATTTAAGTTTCCAAATAATATAGAAACCATACAAACAACAACTAATACATTTAACTTGATACTTTTCTTCATATAAATCATAACCTCACTTTCTCTTTTATAAATTATTTTATTCAATATAAAAGACTTTATATAAACAAATTAATACTCTGTTTACTAAATTTATATATTAGATTTTAAATTTTTATACTCTGTCATAATCTAATACTTATAAATACAAACTCTTTTCATTTATAATTCTATATAATCAATACAAGACAATATCATCTCCAGAAAAAATACCCTCACAGAAAACAGTTCCATCTTTTGATACAAAGTAATATCCTAAGTTAGTAAAATGGTCTTGTACAAACTCACTTATTTTTATAGCCCAGTATTTTTTTCCTTTAAATTTATATGGAGTATCAGCAGTTGAGACATAGGCATATTCACTACCCATAAAAGTTTTTACTTTTTTTACAGCCTGCTTTTTCGTAATATTTCCCTTTGCTTTTTTTACTATAATAGTACACTTTAATATTTTACCATTTACTTTAGCTGATATACTTGTTTTTCCTACTCTGCGTCCAACAATTTTATTTACCTTTTCTGAAGTTTTTGATATATCTGAAATTCTTCCTGTGGCAATTTTACTGTTTTTGTAAGTCCATTTAATCTTTGAAGCATTTCCAATCAATTTTAACTTTTTACACTCACCAACTTTTACAACAATCTTACTTTTGTTAAATTTATATGCCGCACTAGCTTTTTTATCACACAACAGAAATATTGTAAATATACACATTAAAAATATTATTCTTTTTAACTTCATAATTTTCCACCTCTATATATTATAATATCAACATCTACTGTTTTATAATTTCGTTCCGCATGATTCACAGTAGCCGTCTCTCCATGATTTGTCACCAAGTACTCTACCACATGAAGAACAAAATTTTGGTTTTACCGAATTTTTTGCAGCAGTTACATTTGATATTTTTCGTTCTGACGAATTCATCGACATCATATTCGCTTTGTATTCTGAATCTAAATCTAAATATCTCCTTATGTCATAATATACCCTTACCAAAAAACACCCTATTAAAAATAAATATAATAATGTCCATATAGGTTTTCCATACATTTCCTGTCTCCATACCCTTAATACTGATTTTTCTTGTACATATGCATCAAATACAATCATAATGCTAATAAATCCACCAAAAGCCGCCGGAAACTTTAACCATGCAGGTCCATAATCTTTCTTGTGCTGTGGATTAAATATCTTCTTTTCATATTCTTTTTTAGTCATTGAAATTTCCTCCTTAACTTCTGTAAAATCATTAAGTTAAACAAATATTCTCAATCCGCTCTGCTACTTAATCATAACACTATTACTGTTTTGCCTAATATACTTACATAAAATAATAAATAAAGACTCTGTTTACTACATCCTTGTTTTAGATTTAGTATAACAAAGTCTTTTTTGAAAAATATTTAATTGTAACTTTTGTCAATAAAAATGTAATTTTTAGCAATTATATTTTTTATCTGTCATTGCAAAATTTTATTCGTCTGTTCCTATTAAAACTTTTTTTCCTTCAAATGCAAATCCATAATGTCTGATATTTTCTTTTTTCACTCCCGCTTTTAACAGCTCTGTATCATATTTCTTTTCTTCTATCTGTTGCAATGCAGATTTTACCGTTTCTTCTAGTGATTTTTCCATCGAATGATTGATAACTTTAAATTCAAGTATCAATCCCGGTAAATTGCTATTTTCTGTATCTCTCGGTATCATCATTACATCGTATCGTCCAAAACCACTCTCTTTATTTGACTTTATTATATAGTCTTCTCTTTTATCGACCATAAGTCCAAGTACAAATCCATGGTAAAAACGCGATGACTTTCTAGTCATCGCATACAAGTTTGAACTATCGTTCAAACTTAAGCCATTAGCTACTCCTTTACAGTCGTAGCATGAGGCTAAATCCTCCGGGCGTATTCTTGATTCTTCTTTTCCTGCAACATCAAAACTGCTGAATGTATCAAGTGCTATATCATTCATATAACTGTTCATGGCATAAAGGTCACCCGCAAGCATTGCTTCAATAAAATCACCTGTCATATTAGATCCATTGTCAAACCATTCTTCTATCATTATCTCGAACATTTGCTCAACTTCTTTATTTGTTAATTTTAATGTATAATATCTTTTTCTAAAATCTCCTTCATATCTAATCTTGACAACCCTAAGATAACCACTTGCAAGCAACAGACTCCATACAGCATTTTCTCTCTTTTCAAGCTGATTATAAACTATCTGTTCGTCTATCCTTTTCTCTATAACTCCACCCTCAATAAGTATCTCCATTGTCTTTTTAAGATTTGGTGACCCTGTCTTTACTAACTTATTTACAAGTCCATTTGAACTGGAGTCTGCCCAATATGAACCAAACTTTCTTGCTTTAATAAAATTAAGTATCGACCACGGATTATATATATCATTTTTGTTTCCAAAAGTAAATCCATCATACCACTCTTTTACGCTTTGCTTTTTTTCTGACAATTCATATTTATCAAGTGCTAAAAACACTTCTTGTAAATGCAACAATCTCATCCCAATATCCATTTACACATACTTCCTGCATTGGTGTATCGTATTCATCCAAAAGGATTATTACATTCTTTTTATAGTATCTGTTTAAAAAACATGAAAGATTGTTAATAGCTCTATATATGGTCTCACTTGAGATATTTTTATTTGCATTTATATCTTTTGAATACTCATCTAATTTCTTAAAGAAATTTTTTTCTGCTTCAGACAAAATATCACTCTCCAAAAGATACGCATGACTCTTATAGGTTTCGTTTATAATAGCAACCATATCATTCTTAGCATCTCTAAAAGTATTAGACTTTATCCCCGCAAAACTCATAAATATAACCGGATATGTTCCCTGAATTTCACGATACTTTTTTTCTTTCCAAATATCCATTCCCTCAAATAACTCTCCCCTGTCCTTATATTCAACTGAAAAGAAACATTTTAGCATATCCATGTTTAATGTTTTTCCAAAACGGCGTGGTCTTGTTATTAGCGTAACATCATCCTGATTTTCCCACCATTCTTTTATAAACATCGTCTTATCTATATAAAAACAATCATTTTCAATTATCTTATCAAATCTCTGTTTTCCGATACCTACTACTTTCGCCATACAGACACCCCAAAAAAATAAAATTTTTCACGCATTTGTTATTATTCACACATCATCACTTTGCTAATTATATTAGCATTTTGATAATAGAAAGTAAAGAAAAAAAGCCTGTACTTTTATATTAGATTTTAAAATTTTGATACTCTGTCATAATCTAATACTTATAAATACAAACTCTTTTCATTATATTTCTATATAATCAATATAAGACAATATCATCTCCAAGAAAAATGCCCTCACAGAAAACATTTCCATCTTTTGATACGAAATAATATTATCTCTCTTTAATAACTTTATAAATTAAATATTATTTCTTCTTATATTTCTTTATACTTGAAGCCATTATAGCATATCTTTCGCAGTAATATCCGGATGCCGCTCCCATAAATTCTCCTTTTACTGTAACTTTTTTTCCTACATACTTTGACATATTTGCCTTTAAATATGCGCATTGAATCATTATTCTTTTTTCACTTGACTTCTTTTCCCAAATTGAACATTTACACTTTATTTTTTTATTTAAAATCAAGTCATAATTCAATATCTTTTTTCCATTACCTGCTATAGCATGATGTTTTACCACTTTTCCGGTTAAAGTCACTATTTTAAGCTTATCACCGTCATATATCTTAGCTTCGGCACATTGAGTTTTTCCCATAACTCCAGTAAACAACACTGTAATTAACACAATATAATTTAGTATATTCTTTAGATTTTTCAATTTTTCTTCTCCTCCCTCTTTACAAATACAAATCACGGTTATCTTCCGTATTTTTATATAATTGTATTTTTGTGTACTTTTTAGCCTTAAGCATCTTCTTTAATGCCGCCTTATATTTTTTATAACTTGTTTCCTTTCCATTTATCTTATAGGAAGTATAATATACAGTCATTCCGTAAAAAGATTCCTTATGTTTTGCCTGCTTTTTATATGACTTATCGTCCGTTCCTGAATACTCCGCCTTTTTAACTATTTTTCCGTTATTTTTAATTTTATAATATGTCCCCCAATATGCACCTGTATGTGCATCGTTAACTAATATAATTTTTGATTTTTTATACCATTCAAATCCATGACATAATAAGACTTTTTTTACCTTACCTTTTACATATCTAAATATTTTTACACTCCCGTCAGCCCAGCAGGCTTCTGGATTTTCTACAACCAGTTCTTTTATTCCATCCCTGTTTAAATCAATGCAAGCAAATTTATAATTTTTTGTTTTATTGACATCAGGGGCACTGGAATAATCCTCTCTCCACTTATGTTTTTCTTTACTTAACAGCTTTCTATAGACAGTTATGGCTTTTTTATTTGTATCTTTTGCATATGTCTTTACAGTTTTTATATTAATTCCCGTTATCATAAGTGCTGCAATCAATATAAGTGATAATATTTTTTTACTTTTCTTCATTCTGTTCATATTCTTGTCCTTTCTTTAATCATATTTTTGCTTTACAACAAATCAGAATACTCAATTCTATATCCACCAGTATATAAAGTATGGTTATCCAATCCACATCTCAAACCAAAATGTGGATCTGCGTCCTCCCTCTCTCCTATTATATTTACCTTTAATTTTCCATTTTTTACGATAACTGTTTTCATCCATTCTGCCTGTTGTGCTCCACCATATATGATAAATCCTTTATGTCCGATATAGGCATATACCTCACTATGTAACGCTTCTACACTTCCTATCTTTTTAATTTTTCCTTTTTTCCAGTCATATACATAAAATCTGGCATCTGCCTCTGAAGACCCTGCTCTTACTATCAATTCTGCAACACTATCGTTATCAATATCTGTCAGATAATAGCCGCTAATATACTTCTTTCCTAATGAGTTATCAGTATTATAGCTTTTTACTATCTTTCGATATGCTTTTTTTATTTTTGCAGGCATTTTTTTTACACACTTTTCTTTAACAATTTTACTCAATTTTTTATTATATTTTTGTGCTTTTTTATATTGCCCTTTCTTATAATACTTTAAAACTTTTTCGATATTTTTTGTATCCGAACTCACTGAAGCAGCAAATACATTTACATTATTTGCTAACCCGTTAAAAAACAATATAACAGCTACTACAGCCGCTAATATCCTAATACTTTTTTTCATTATCACAATTCCTCCTTACATCTTTTCTGCTTTTCTTAAGTTTCACATTTATAGTTCTTCCTTCAAATTTAATCCCATCCATATTTTTCAGGTATCTTTTTTACCCATCCCGTCATGGCTTTCTTTTGTTTTCCGTTATATTTGCAGGTATATACTTTATATTTCCAGTCACTTTCACGAACTATAAAATAATATATTTTGTTATTTTCAAATTTAAGTAAACTACCATCACATACTTTCTTTTTTCCTGTTCCATTTAACTTAAAGAAATTAATCGGATAATTACCTGCATCTCCCGAATTTGTACTTGTAACTACATGATTTCCATCAACCAATACATTCGCAACTACTGATGTCATATATTTTTTTCGTTTCTTTTTTAAGTCATAAGCATATAATTTTATACCATCTGCTTCCATGTCTATTCCGCAATATAAATACCTTCCACTACATCCAGATACAACATAAGATTTTCCAGATATGATTTTCGTATATTTACCTGTTTTAATATCATATTTATAAATACAATTTTTAGTTTCATACGATGATATTTTTTTTACAACTGCACTGTAATAAATGATTTTTCCGTTTGTTGTAAAATCAGTAGTCGTATTTTTTGCAATGGTCTTTTTCACTCCATTTTTCTTCATTATAATTTTATATTTATACGACCCTGCTTCTTCATATTGTTTTGCCAAAACAGAAATCCCTTTAATAGTTGTATTTCTATTTACACCTCGTTCAGTTACATATTTATCTTTTGCATCAGCATTTTTGCTTACTCCTAAAAATACCATTACCATAAACAACATTATTATAATCTTTGTAATCTTTGTAATTTTTTTATTCATATATATCAATCCCTTTCGTTTTTATCCATTTGGCGTCCTATTAAAACTTCAATTACAATCTGTACTGAATATCTGATACCTGCCTTTGCATATCCGCTAATATAAAATTTGTTACAAGGCTGTTAGCAACTGTCATTCTTTCATAGTCCTCACGCTTTTCCTGATTTCTTTCTATTGCAAGTAAATGATTTATATTATCCATTCTGCTTCTCTCTGCTATCTCATTACTTTCAGACAACAATGCTATCTGTTCTCGCTGGTTTTCAAGTGCTTCATTCATTTTTCCAATAACACTTTTTAATTGTTCAATTATTTTTTCAAGCAGCATCGTCTGTATTATTTTATCCAAATCATCCTCTCTTGAAGTTGAAAAATAATCATATAAATATGCTATCGGATATATGTTCCTAAAACGGCTCGGTATTATATTTATATCATATAAATCTTTACTTAACTCTGCTGCTTCTTTTCTTCTCTTAACCAAGTATTGTCTTTGCTGTTCCAGTGCCGCTCCTCTTTCCTGATACTGCCTTACTATCCAATTATAATTCTTCTTAAAATCTGACAATTCCTGCCCGTATTTGTTCATATTCTGTTTATATTCTTCTTTTATATTTTTATTATATTTATAAACATCATATAATATAGAAAAACCAATCCAAAATAAAATTGCATTAATAATAAAGAAAATAACAAGTAAAGTATATTTTCCAAATAATGTCATTATTCCAGCTATAATCGTTTCAAAAATTCCAGTTACTTCTTTATTTATACAATTATAGATATATATATTTATAACAAGTGCTATGATTGCAACGACAACAACCATTATACCTCCATCCTCCGAATAAGAGGCTTTATTTTCCATCTGTGGTTTTTGTGGCGGTGTTATATGATTTAGCTCATAATTGTTTCTCTTAATATCGTTTTCCACTTCGCTTATTTCATTATTCAATCTGTTTCCAACACACTCGATATAATATACATCTCTAAGATATGGAACTAAAAAATCTCTATTGTATCTCGCCATACTTCTCCTCCATTTAGTACATATTTTCTAATGTGATTTAACAAACACTCCCACCCACATTAATTTTAGTCTCTCTTGTATTACACTGCTAATTTACAAACAGATGGTCTCTCTTTTTGTAATAAACATTATTTGCTGAGACCATTGCAGAACAAAATATTACACACATACCAATGTCTATCGTATATTGCGTTATAATATCACCACCAAAATCTGTGCCCACTATAATCATTGCCAAAATCTTGGCTAAGCAATTTAATGCTGCAACTACAATTATAGAAACCAAATATTTTTTCCAAGCGTTTTTCTTTTTTTGAAGCATTTCTCTCCATATATAAACAAGAAATACACTCAAAATAACATTTAAAATCACAAATACTATATCTATAATTTTTGCACTAGGATAAAATCCATAAAATATATATTGCTCTCCACCTTCATCAAACATTTCTATGATAGTTCTTGCAGCATTTCCTAAATTAATAAGTATTGAAAGCAAAAATCCTGCATAGACCAAGAAATTATGCCATTTCATCGGCAGCTCCTGCTGTCCGTTATTCATATACATATTTCCGTTTGGATTTATCTGCTGTCCCTGCTGCGGATACTGTCCATTGTTTATTTGCATATTTCCGTTTGGATTTATCTGCTGTTGCTGATACGGTTGCTGCTGGTACAGCTGTTTCTGTCCGTTGCTCATTTGCATATTTCCGTTTGGATTTCCCGATTGTCCCTGCTGTGGAAACTGTTGCTGCTGATTTTGATTATTTATAATGTTATTATAATTTTCTGCCTGTATTTTTTTTGCTGACTCAATTCCTAATCTGCTGCCGCAATTAACACAAAATCTTGCACTCATTTGATTTGCATATCCACATTTTAAACATCTCATATCGTATTTCCTCCTTTTATCTTTCATTATCAATACCTTATGCATAATTCTTTATAAGCCATTTAATTCTGCTTTTTGTCTGTTTTGTGAGTGATAAATTATATATCATTGTATAACCACTTCCACCTTTCCAGTCTGCTGCAACTTTTTTTGCCGTTTTATCTCTTTTCTTTATCCATTTCAATTCTGATGCAACTAATTTTTTTACCTTATTATTCGACAATGCTTTTTTTATCTTGTTATAATCTTTGTTTAATTCCTTATCCCACAATTTATACTCCTCGCCAGAGTCCTTATTCATTTCATATTGCGAACCGGAATATGTAAATTTCTTTTTGCATTTCTTATCCAGCTTATTATAACTTTTCATATAACTTGATTTCGTTCCTGCATATGTTTTTACTGCCGAAAAATTAATTCCTGTAAATACAACTGCCATTACTAATATAATTGATAGTACCTTATGTGATTTCATTTTCATATTTTTCTCCTCTCCCTCCTTTAACCTAATAATAGGCATTTGCGAAACTATCATAATCAGTAATTAAATTGTGCATCTGTAACAAATAATGTTAGCAGTGCACTTTGTCACCGTCAGCACTTAGTCAGCGTATTTTGCTGACTTATGTACTGCTACGAGTGACAAGTAGCAAAAGTGTGCCTGCGGTATTATTTGTTACAGGTGTGCAATTAACACAACATATAATTAGTTTCGCAATCAACCAACCTAATAAGCAAAATTATTTGCTATATAATTAAAATCTTCGTAGCTGTATTCTTTTGCACTTGATGATATTCCAAGTTTTTTGCAATATTGATTTCTCTTTCTTCCGAAATTGTCAAAATTACTTTTCTCAGCAGATGTGAATACACTTCGTATCTTATTTGGATCGTCCCCTAAATTTTGATACCATGACTTACTTCCAAAATATACTACAAGTGAATTTGTTGAAAATTGTGCCCCATATCTCGCTGATATTTCATTTATCGCAAGCGTAAACCAGCAGGCTATATCTCTGTCAGTTGCACTTTTTCCTTTAAGCCACGTCTCTATTGCATCAACATCCATAACATAATTACGGCTGTCATATGCTACAAATTCATTTCCATAACTGTCATAATTATCTCTGATACTTGGCAGATATTTGTATTTGTAGATAACTTTTTTCTTTGCTTCTGTATTATTTACAACATTTTTATATTTTTTTACGGAAGTTATCAACTCATTTTTATATGTATTCAATTTTTGAGCCACGCCTGATTTTATTGCATTTTCAAACTCCTGCAATGCCGATAATGCACTATTTCTGTTCGTATTAATATTTTCATTTCCGGATATATCTTTTCCACTTGCTGTCTCGTCTATCTGCCCTATATTATCTTTATACTTTTTCCAAACGACATAATTTTCCTGTGCATCACCATATTGGTTACACTGACTTACCACTTTCTTAAAGTCTTTTTCTAAGCTGTCCATGTCATTTGCTTTTATTGTATTTTTTAGTTTTTTTACGGCTTTTTCGCTTGCGGACTTATAACTGCGGCATTGTTTTGTCAGCTTATTTTCTTTTATTTTTTTATTGTATTCTTTTATTTTATCTGAATATTCTTTAACTTTACTATTATACTGTTTTAACTCCGTAACCACATTGTTTAAACTTTTTATGCTGTCTTTTATTTCTTCCTCATCTGATGAGTCAATATTTTTTATCATCGCCGTAAGTTCATCAAATTTTTCTTTATTGTCGCCTAAAAAACTTATTCCGGCTTTTTCTATATTTTCTTTCAACTGATTATAATCGTCGTTCAGGTAATCCTTAGATGAACTTCCTTTCATATTTGCAAAAACCGCAATAGCAAGCATAGCTGCCATAACAACTCCTAACAGAGCATTGCATATGTATATACCTTTTGAAGTTTTTACTGTCTCATAATCATGTGCTCCTTTTACATTGTTGTAATCTATATTACTATTTCCATTTATATTGTTACCTTGAAAGTTTATATTACTGTTTCCATTTGCATTCCCCACATTAGCACCGCATTTTTCACAAAACATATCTGCATCGCCAAGTATATTTCCGCAATTATAACATTTCTTCATTTCTGCCTCGCTTTCTATAGTTCCTCCCTATAAGATTTCCAGAATTTCTGAGCCATCTGCTATTATCAGCTTTTCTTTCTGAGTCAGTTTTATTGTCTCTCCGTCCCGTATGATTTTCCCATCCTCAAAGCGTATGCCATTTTTTGAATAACATATAATACTTATAAACGTTCCCGAAACATCCATAAAAATCGTGCAATGTTTTCTGCTTACTTTCGGGCTGCTAAGCACAAGATTACATTGCCCCGGGTCACGCCCGACCACTATACTTTCTCCGGGACTTAATTGCAATGATGCCCCTTTAAATGTTCCCTCCGTACCTAATATCATCCCTTTAAGTGTTGTTCCGTAAACAGTCGGTGGTACCGGTATCGCATCTGGCTTATTTTCAAAAGCTCCCTGCTGAATATCATTGTCATAATAACCATATTGCTGCTGGATATTTTCCCCATAACCATTTCCATTAAAATCACTTGAAACCGAATTGTTGTCATACACATTTTTTTGTATTTCATTTTCACTTTTTATGCACCCCATTACAATGTCATATACTAATATGCCTATTGTGCTCAATAATATAAACAAAAATCCAAATTTTACTGAAATGCCTTTATCTCTGACTCCTGTTATTGATATGTAAGCAAACATTTCCATTATCAATATACAAACTGATAATATTATTGATATAACTGCCCCTGCCATAAACTGCTTATTGGCAAGTCCTATCACCAGAAAAGTTATTGCCATAATAAACAGCAAAAGCAATGTGACTATCACAAAATTTCTCAAAGAATTAAGTGCATTAACATATTCTTTTGAAAGGTCTATAGACGAATAAGATAATATTGTTATTCCATTGTAAAGTTTGTAACTGCCCGAATTGTAACTTACCAAAGGCATAAATAAACTTAGCAAAAGCATTATACATATCTCAATTCCCGGTAATGTAAAAATTATATTCATCTTTTTCTTCATTTGCTATTCCCCCTAAGTAACTTGTTATGATAAGGATTTTTTGATTGTATTACAACGCTAATTTACAAACAGATGGTCTCTCTTTTTGTAATAAATGTAATTTAACACAACATATAATTATTTTCACAATCACCTATACCTTATGAAAATAATCCACTTAAAAGCCACCCACCTATACCGCTTATTGAATCTGATATTGCCTGCTGGATAAAATAACCTAAAATCTTTCCAACTATCAGACTTACGATAAACAATGCAATGTGCATTACCAATATCTCATACAGTTTTACAGATGGCTCTCTTTCAAGTACTTCAAAATATCCGTATAAAAAGATAAAGTTTGTAAACATAACTATAGGTATCACAAGCAACATTACTATCAGCATTATTATTGCTCCAATATCTGAATTAAATATCTTTGCGACATACATCATTGCTATAAAAAATATTATATATGCTGTGAAAAGTATTACTCCAGCCAATGTCTTTACGGCTATTACCGCATAGGTCTGTATGAAAGTTATATTTTCATGGAACAGATATTTGCTCACGACAAACATTACTCCTGCAACAAGCAGCCCCCACAAAAACATCCCAATCAGTATCAGTATGGCATATTTCATTACACTATTGAGCATATCCTGAAATACACTTCCAAATATCTGATCCTCTAAATTTGCTCCTATTATCGCACACGCTATAAGCAGTTCAATCAATAAGACAAACATTGATATGCCTGATATTATAAGCGACTCAGCTATTGAGTTTGAATTTCCAAGATTTTTTACGGCATTTAACGGTGACCTGAATATATCTACTGCAGTAGACAATATTCTTTTTCCAATTCCCGATGCCATCTGGGAGATATTACCCTGATTTCCATTTGGCTGCGGCACCTGATTCCAACCGGAATAACCTCCGTTTATCGGCTGTTGTCCCGGATACCCTCCCGGATAATCTCCGTTTATCGGCTGCTGTCCCGGTGCTCCTCCCGGATAGTTTCCTCTTATCGGCTGCTGTCCCGATACTCCTCCCTGATAGTTTCCTCTTATCGGCTGCTGTCCCGGATACCCTCCCGGATAGTTTCCTCTTATCGACTGCTGTCCAGGTACTTCTCCCGGATAGTTTCCTCTTATCGGCTGCTGTCCCGGTACTTCTCCCGGATAATTTCCTCTTATCGGCTGCTGTCCCGGTACTCCTCCCTGATTATTTATTTTCTGGTTCTGTTCTTTTTGTTTCTGCATATAATACTGTTTTCTTAACTGTTCCTGTTCTTTTGCGAACTCAATCTCACGCTTTTTGCTCTGCTCGCAGTTACATTTCTCACCGTTTTTTAATTGCTTTCCGCAATATCTGCAAAATGCCATTTTTATCTCTCCTTTCCGTTTGCCGTTCATCGCTGCCATGCTGTCAGCAATGATTACATTCACTCTTTTTCTTATGTTTATCTAAGCTTATACAGGTTGTCCTCATTTCCCATATACAGCTCCTCTGCTGATGAAAGATAATATTCCTTTTCTCTTTCAAGCCTTGCTCCGTTTCCTAGAAATGTTCCATTTTTTGAATAATCCACTACACGATACTTATTTAATGCTCCTACATATGTTATCTCGCAATGCTTTCTACTCACCTGTGCATCTGTTATCGCATATGTGCATTGTGTCGCATCCCTGCCAAATATCACTTTTTGGTCACTTGGCAGAGGTATCAGCTTTCCGATATGCGTTCCTCTTATACATATCAAACCTCCCTGTTTATCCTCAGATAAAGCAAGGCTTCTTGTCACCTGCATTGTCAATATGTCATTTTTCAATTCAATCCCCCCTATAATATTTTTTTGATTTCTTCCTGATAGCGTCTGCTTATCGGTAATACACTTTCACCTACTTTTATCTCTGTTCTCGAACTTCCCGTTATATATTTTTTGTTTACCAGATAACTCTGATGACACCTTACAAATCCATACTGTTTAAGCATTTCTTCAAGCTCGTTCATTTTGGCATAAAAGCTTATACTCTCGCCTTTCTGGTATATTTTTATTTTTCTTTTTTCGCCTTCAAAATAATAGACTTTATCAAGAAGTATCTGCTCTTTTTTTCCATTTACCGATATATGCAGGCAGTTTGTGCATTTCGACCGTTCTGTCATGTACCTGCCTATTTCATCATCTAGACGCTTTTTGTCTACAGGCTTTAATATGTATGAAAATGCCTTATAAGTATATCCGTCAAATATATGCTCCGCAGATACAGTTATAAATATAATATCCACATCAACATTGTTTTCCCGTATATATTTTGCAGTATTCAATCCGTCATATTCCGGCATATTTATGTCTAAAAGCAGCAGGTCAATGTCAAATTCTTCTTTTTCTATATCATCAACCACCTGTTTTCCCGACATATAATGTACTACCTGTGCATCGTCATAAGAAAATATTGAATGTATCACTAAATCATGTATCTTTTCTCTATACTCTCTGTCATCATCACATATTCCTATCCGTAACATATCCTACCTCATACTTCACCCTGACTGTTCATCCTCCGCACCAGTTTTTTTGCGTTACCATCCACACTGTAAATGTGAACAATAATGCTTTGATTTTGCGGCTGATAACTTTATCCAAGTTTTATTGCTTCATGTCTTCCTGCCATATACAATATTGTTCCCGGTGCAACACTTACATACTGACCTTTTATTGCTTTTGTTCCATCCGAAAATTCAATTCCATTTGATGAATAATCTATAACATAATATCTTTGCTCTGTACCGTTATATCTTATTCCACAATGTCTTCTGCTTATCTTCGGATAACTAAATACAAGTGTCGCACACTTCGGATCTCTGCCGAGTATCACTTCATCTCCGTCATTCATCACAAGTTCGGAAGAACTGTATTCTCCCTCCATTCCATATAAACATCCAGATTTTAGAATCATGCCCGGTGTAGGTTTATATCCTCCCGGCTCTGGCTCTGCACCAGTGCCTATATCATCACCTGCAACTGTCATATCTCCTGCATAATTTCCTGACACGAAATCCACCGGCGGCATTCCCGTCATATAATGCTTTCCGTCTTCACCAACATAACCATCCGGATTTGGTGGCATCGGCGGTGTTAAAATTTGATTTTTTCCATCATCATGCTGTGGCGGCATCGGCGGGTCATATGGATATTGTGGATTTATCGGCTGTGGCGGTATCGGTGGTATCGGAAAATCCCATTCTTCCTCTGACTCCTCATTTTCCATTTCAGGTTTTAATGCCGTCATAAAGAGTATTCCTGCTACAATGAGAAACACTCCTGCCACAAGTGTTACATATACACCTGCTCCCGTGCAGTTGCTCATTATTTTTGACACGGCATATTTGCCTACACCGTCTATATCAAACAATCTTGCATCGACAAGCGTAATACTTTTTACATAATCGTCTATCTTGTCCCATATCATTCCCGGTATCATAAATGAATAGATAAGCCTTGCAACGATTGTCACTGCTCCCGTGGCTATCATCATTATCTGGTTTGTCTTTCCTGTGACAGCAATGACTATAAGCGATGCTACTGCCAAAAGTACAGGAATTAACAATAATATTGCCATAATCTTAAATACATTCTTTACATCACTGTCACTCAGCTTTTTTGCCGATTTTTTAGTGGAAGTGCTTTTTTTAGCCGTCGATTTTTTTGCCTTATTTTTACTTTTTGAACTTTTCTTTTTTTTTGTTGTCTTTTTGGTTGATTTCTTTGTTGACTTCTTTGAAGATTTTTTCACCTTTGCCGATGCTTTCTGTGCCGAGAGAATACCTGTATTTTGGGCACTCTTACTGCCTGATTTTTTTTCACCGGCTTTTTTTGTTATTCCCTCTATATCGTCAATCTCATCATCAGCAGTAAAGAGCCATTTGACTAACATTATCTGTGAGATAGAACTTCCTTTGTCTTTCTTGTCAATCTTATCATCAAATTCTTTTACCTTATCATCCCATTTACTTGTATTTTCTTTGTATTTGTCTATGACTTTTTTATCAACCTGTGCCTTTTTTGCTGTTTTTGAGTCCTCGTCTTTTGCATACTTATTTATCTGTACTGCCGTTTTCAGATATTTTTCTCCCGAAATGCTCATTGACGGCAAAAACAGTGATATTATTATGATTATCATAAAAACAGCACCGACACACATCTGCCATTTAAAACCTTTTTTCTCCATGTGTACCTCCTAACTCAATTCATCAATTCTTTCTAACACCGTATATGACTCCTGTATCCTCTTTGTCCTATCAAGTTCCATGCAGTCACACGCCAGTTTTATCCACTTTTTTCTGTCACGGAGCTTAAATCTGTGTTCTACTTTTATCTTATCTGTTCCGCTTTCAAGTCTTTTTATCACATCCGGTGCTTTCTCTAATGTAAGACAATGATACATTGTCGCACCGACGGCATATATGTCCGTCCATGTCCCCTCGTTGCCTGCCTTGCCCGATTTTGCCGTCTGATATTGTTCAGGAGCGGCATAATCCGGCTTTAAGAATGACGCCGTAAATGTCATTTTCTTATCATATATATACTTTGCCGCCCCCATATCTATAAGAACAATCTCACCGTTTTTCTTCCTTATTATGTTTGCGGGTGATATGTCGCAATGTATCATTTTCCTTTCGTGCATATTAGAAAGTGCTTTTAATACCGGAACAAATATCTCTTTTATCTCCTGCGTATCGTACAATTTATTTTTTCTCTTTCTAAGCTCTCTGCCTATGCTCTCCCCCTGTATGTACTCCATTACCATGTATGCAGTATCATTTTCAAAAAAGGCATCGGTTACCGTCACGATATTTTCAGTGTGTATAAATTTAGCTGTCATTTTTATCTCACTGACAAATGATTTAAGTCCGTATTTAAACGGCTCAACCATGCCCGAATGTCTTATTGATACATAATTTTGTTCTCTCTGAACCCACTGTTTAGGAAAATATTCCTTAACGGCTACATTTCTCAAAAGATTTATATCCTTTGCAAGATAAGTAATTCCAAATCCGCCAATCCCTACGATACCTAATATCTGATACCTGTCATTTAAAAGAGTATCCGCAGGCAATATATCATTTTTATCTGTATTTCCATTGTCGATATGGGATATTATGTCTTTTTCGCCCCAGACATTTTCTTTTATGCAAAGCTCATCTTCCTTAATATCAGTTCTGTCTGCCGAAATACATAAAACTTTCCTGTCAAGCACAATCCCTGCCGACAATATCTTAAAATCAATGTCATTTTCTTTCGATAAGACTGCTATATCCGAAAGAGCCATGTCGCTGTCATCATTAAGCACGAGCAAAAAGCATTTTATCTCCAGCACACTGTCCCATGCTCTCCATATCGTATATGTATCGCTTTGACTGAAACGGCATCCCAAAAGCCATCTCTTTTCTATGACCGCACCCTGACACCATTTTTGAACTTCCCTCTTTATGGTTTTGTTGTCAAATCCACATATGCTGCATACCATGGTATCGTCAGGCAGTTCCTCAAAGCATCCCATACAAATCTTTGTCTTTTCCATATCAATCCTCACTGTGCTGTTTTAAATATTGCATTGCTGCCTCTTCTCTTGTAATATCAGGTATTGGCATTATCTCAGGCATTGTCTTTGGCAGCACTGCCCCGGCAGTCGGTTTTTGCGGCTTTTCTCCCGGCAGATACTCATGATAAAGTTCATAATACAACTCTGCCATTGACTGGTATCTGTCCTCTATCTGCACATTAAGACCTTTTAATATAGCATTTGCCTGATAATCTTCTATTTCTATATTGAACATATTAAGAGGTATTGTCTTATCTTCTGCAACACGCTCATATGCCTTTTGCAATTTTATCCCCGTCAGCAGATAATACATTGTGGCACAAAGACTATACACATCTGTCCACGGTCCCTGATTTCCGTTTCTGTCATACTGCTCTATAGGTGCATAACCATGTTTCAGAAAAATGGATGTCTCCTGTCCTGCTCCACTGTGTTTGGCAGCTCCAAAGTCTATCAGTTTTGCCTTAAATTTGTCGTTGAGCATAATATTGTCAGGACTTATGTCCCTATGTATCACACCAGCCTTGTGCACGCTGTTCAATGCCTTAATAACATCTTTTAAAAGTTCAAACAATATATAGCTCTGTAAAACTCCACCTGAGCTTTTTGCAAACTGCCTGAAATTTATCCCGTCTATATATTCCATAACTATATATGCCGTCTTGTTTCCGTAAAAGAAATCCCTTACGGAAACTATTCCCGGCATACCATAAAATTTCGAGAGTGTTTCTGCTTCTTTTATATATCCCTTAAGACCGCCAAGATAAGCAGCCTTTTTTGTATTTACCGTAAATACATCCATACTGTATGTACTATATTCCGTGGAATAGGTTGTCGTCTGCTCTCTCTTTGCCACGCCTTTTGGAAAATATTCTTTTATACACACCTTTTTACTCTGGTAAAAATCCCATCCTATATAGGTAATGCCAAAACCACCTATTCCTATGACCTTTCCGACAAGATATTTGCCGTTGAGTATCTCGTACGGTGGCATACCATTTTCCGGCTGTTGATAATCTTTTAATGAAAATCCGCATTTTGGACATGGCACACCGGTGTTTTCCAATAACTCCATACATCCCATACAAAGCCTGTTGGGGTCAACAAGTGTTTTGTCCATTTTTACCACCTCCTTCTATATTTAAAGATATTTAATAAAGCGTACATTCGCAATCTACCTTATCCACCGCTTAATACTTCACAAAAAGCAGGTAAATACTTATTCTACATTTAAAAATCAAAGTCACTGTCATCACTTACAAACTCATCTGTATTTGATTTTTTCTTTGTTTTTTTCTTGTCTGACTTTTTACCTGTAGTTTTTTTCTTACTGCTTCCGCCCGAAGCAAAATCATTATTACTATTCCCTCTCGACTTATCCGATTTTTTGCTGCTGTCAGGCTTCGGTGCCGCAGGTGCAGGCGGTTCAGTAGGTGCAGGGGTAGGTGTCGGTGCACCAAGACTTACCACAATACTTACTTTTTTAGGAACTTTTTCCTTTTTAGGGATATTTTTGTCTTTGCTGTTACTGTTATATTTTTTTCCTGACTTTGGTTCCTGGCTTATTATGTCACCTTTAGCAACACTTTCGCTTATAACCTGGTCTTTTGTCGTAAGTTTTATCTTGCACTTATACTTTTTATTCAGCTTATCTATAACAGATTTTGCCTCATCAAGATTTTTTTCCTTTAAGTTTGGCAGTTTGAACACATACTTGTCCTTTTTGCCCCATGATATATAAAATTTAAGTTTGTCTATATCTTTTGATGAAACATCGCCGCTCTTGCTCTGTTTGAAGCACTTGTCTTTTGAAGCCGAATTGTAGTCATATTTAAAACTTATGTCTGATGTGACACCTGCATTTTTAAGGTTTGTCTCTATCTCACTTTTTGACATTTTAGTCATTTTTTCTATGGTGACTTTCCCGGCACTTCTGACGGTCACTTTTACGACTTTATCATCTGGAATATCTGCTCCCTGTCTCGGCTCAGTGTCCTCCACTTTCTCGCTCTTACAGGCTTTATCATATATATATGTAACTTTTGCCTTGCAGCCTGCATCATCCAGATTTTTCTTATATTCTTCCCAAGTGGTGTTTCCTCTCTGATATGCTGCTATCTTTTCAACATTTGAACCGGAATTGTCACCTCTGTTTTTATTTATGACTCTGTTTGCAACACTTACACCTGCAAATACCGCACCTGCACAAACAGCCATGCTGCCTGCAAGTATTGCTGCCCTCTGCCATGCCGCCATCGCCATAAACTTCTGCTTCAGACGGTTTCCGACCGTGTCCTGGTCGTCCTTTACTTTTGGCAAAATCCATTCCGGCTCATATACCGGAACGAAATTTTTGCCATCGAGTGCCTCCATGAAATCTTCCGCACATTGAAGCCTGAACTGTGGTTGTATATTAAGGCAGGTCATTATGGCAAATTCTGCCTGCTCCGGAATATTTATCCCGACCTCCGACAATGTAAGCAGCTTATCCTCCTGTGTCCTGTCATTTGCAGGCTGAGGTTTTGCCCCCGTCAACATTCTGTAGAAAAGTGCCGCTACCGCATACAAATCCGTATATGGTCCCTGCACTGCTTTTCTTCCATACTGCTCGATAGGTGCGTAACCCTCTTTAAGCACAATTGCCGTATTTTCATTTTCAACACGCTCGGCATATTTTGCTGCTCCAAAATCTATAAGTTTGATAACACCTTCATTTGTAACAATAATGTTGTCAGGTGCTATGTCCCTGTGTATTACACCACGCTTATGTATTTCTTTAAGAGTGTAGAGTATCGTAAGCACAACTCGTCTTGCCCAGTCATACTCCACTCTGTTGCCCTTAAGTTTAAGGATATGTTTTACATCCATTCCTTCAAGGAACTCCATCACGATGTAACCGGTGTTGTTTTCCTCAAAGAAGCTGTAAACCTGAACAACACCTTTTACATCCTGCAGGTTTGCTATACTTCTCGCTTCTTCGAGGAAGTGACGCAGACCTATCTTAAAACGCTCATGCCTTACGCTCTCTGATATTACCGATACAGTGCCCGTAGTTCTCTCTCTGCCTGAAAGCTGCTTAGGAAAATACTCCTTTATGGCGACTTTGCATTGCAAAAGGTTGTTCCAGCCTATATAGGTATTTCCAAATCCACCTGAACCAAGCAGTTTGCCGACGATAAACTTTCCTTGCAATACCGTACCCGGCTTGAGACACATATCAGCATTGTATTCTATATTTAATTTTTCTTTACAATACGGACAGATATCCTTTGCATTGTCAGCTATCTGCCGCATACAGCTATAACAAAATCGCATATATGTTTCCTCCTGAAAGATTTAATAAGTAATACCTTTATTAATTATCAAAGTCGTTATTAGATTTATTACCTTTATTTCTATTACTACTATCACCCGAACTTATATCAGACTTTTTATGTGTGCTGTCACTGCCACTATTACCACTTGGTTTTGTAGCTGTTTGAGGTTTCCTTGTCACTACCGGTTTTGGCGTAGGTTTCGGCTCGGCAGAAATCTTAAGCCTGTCACCCTGCTTAAACTCAGTAACATTTGACTTTCCGTTTACCCATACTTTTTTGACGATATAATTGTCAGGATATTTTGTTCCAAGTGATGCACCGGCATTTGAAGCATATCTTTTCAGTCTTGCAACGGTAAGTGAACTGTTTATCGATACATGGCTTCTGACCGTGGCAAAAAGCTTTCCGTCACCGTTTTCAGAATCATCATTTCTTCCGTCATAGCCCTTTTTATTTTTAAGACTTTTAGAGAGAACTTTTACAATAGTTCCCCTGCCATATCTGAAACTTACATACTCACTTGAATATTTGTCCGACGACAGTGTACGAAGTCTTGCCCTGTTGCCTGTTTTATGGTCTTTAGGATTTTTGCTGTAGACAAACTTAACTGACGATATACTCTTTCCTTCAAATGTACCGTATCTCTTGCAATTTGCTTTCGACATTGTGTAATATGCACCGGTATGGTATATAAACTGAATCTTCTTCTTGGAAGTATCCATTCCGTTTATCTTTGCAGTCTGTCTCTTTATCTCGCTGTCAGCTTTCGCCGTATCAGAAGCATATTTCTTTCTTATCGCATCAAGGTCTATCGTATTTTTGTCATATATTATCTTTGACAAAGTTCCGTAAGCCTGTGTATCATCACCCTTTTTCAGGCTGACTCCGTCAGGTATATAACTCTGCATATATACATCTTTAGATGCTTTTATACGCTTTTTGACAGACGCACTTTGAGCCCATCTTGTGTTGGTGCAGTTTTTAAGCCATTTTTCTGAAAATGTGACATTCTTCGTACTTGCGACTATGACATTTGCATATACCGTCCTGTTTTTCTTTATGTCTGAGTTCACTTCATCCAAAGTTCTTCCGTCCTTAAGCACATCATTTGTCATATCATTGTATTCAAGTACCGTACCCTCGGCATTGTTTGGGTCATATCTGTACTCAACAGTCCTGTTTCCTTTTTTCAGACCAAAATCAGTCCACTCTTTATCAAAATCAGCAAGCGTCATGTCACCGCTTTTTACTTCGCTGACAATCTTAAATTTTTCCTGTGTCGCACCCTGGTTGCTGCTTCCTCCGTCATGCAGTCCTTTTATCACAACTGCGCCTCCGGCTATAACAGCTACACCTACAACTGCGACAAGACCTTTCACCCATATAGGCATTTTTCCCGTATCACGCTTTGCACGCTTTACTTTGCGTCTTTTTGTATCAGAGGAATTAAGCTCTTTGTAAAACTCCTGTGCAGTCTTTGTCCTGTCATCCTGATACACATTTAAGGCATTCATAAGTGCGTTTTCCATCGACTGGCTTATACCTGTGTTTAATTTTGACGGCTCTGTTATCTCATCAGATAATGCTCTGTCTACAGACTCAGGCGGCACTTTTCCCGTTATCATCCTATACATGACTGCCGCAAGAGCATAGACATCCGTCCACGGACCTCTTTTTCCCTGGCTTCTGTACTGTTCTTCCGGTGCATAGCCCTGTTTTAATATGATGGCAAGACTTTTTGAATTTGCTGTTGTTACATATCTTGTTGCACCAAAGTCTAACAGTTTTACTTCACCCTGCTCAGTTATAAAGATAGTTTCCGGTGCTATATCACAATGGATAATGTCTAGTGGATGCACTTTTATAAGTCCGATAAGTATCTGTGATATAAACTGTTTTGCCTCCTCAGGTTTATATACCTTTCCCGTATCAAGCACTTCTTTTAATGTTGTTCCCACAAGGTACTCAGATATAACATACCCTGTATCATTTTCAGCTATACAGTCATAAACTTTTGCAACTCCCTGTGTATCGGCAAGCTGCTGTATCTTGTTTCCCTCATTTAAAAATGTTTCAAGACCATGTGAAAACTGTTCGTACGCATCTCCTGAATATATGGTGACTTCACTCTCTCCGTCAGAACGGGTTGAAAAGTCACTCGGAAGATACTCGCTTATTATGACTTTATGCTGTGCCTCGGCATCAAAGCCGAGGTATTTTACCGTATATCCGCCGTACTCCAACGCTTTACCTACGATGAATTTTCCTCCGATAATAGTACCCGGATCCAGATAATATGATTTTTCCCTGACATTCGACTGGTCATATCCGCAAGCCGGACATATTTTGTCGTTGTCAGAAACCTGGTTCATACAACCCATACAAATTTTCATAGCGTTCCCTCATTTCCGTATATATTTACATAAACTTGTCGGTGTTTAACAGGTCATACAGGCAGATATCACTCTGCATATAAACATACATTACTTTCTGCTTTTGACCTTTACATTATTTCTGCTTAACTACATTGGTTTTAGATTTTTTATTGTGTTTCCATGCCTTATAAGTCTCAGCATTTGTGTTTAATAAAAATTTCATTTCAAAGTTGGTTATTTTAACCGTATATCCTTTTATAATCACACTGTTTTTCTTTTTCTTAATAGGCAGTTTAACCAGTTTATAACATCTTGAATTCCAATGATTGTTACCTTTTGCCATAATATATACATGGCTTAGATTACTCATAACAAAGCGGTTAATTTTTACTTCCAACTGCTGTTTTTTCTTTGAATATGTCGCCGTATATTTAATCTGCGGAATTTTAGATTTCACCGTAATCTTAATCTTATTTTTTCCAATGACATATGCGACAACAGCCTTGCCTGAAAAATATTTCTTCACACTTATCTTTCCGTTCTTTGCATTTACAGAAAGATTTTTCTTGTATTTTGACGGCACTGTGATTTTTTTAACATTAGGGCTTGTTCCAAATATTCCCTTTGAAGTAACAGAACTTCCCCATGCGACCGTAATTACAGACTTATAAACTATCACCGTAAATTCACATTTAACAGTCTCATATCCATCCGCTGATATTTCACAATAGTATGTGTATTTTCCTATTTTTGCTTTTTTAGGTGTCTTGTAGCTGCTCTTTTCAGACAATGATTTGTCACTGCCTTTTTTGTACCATTTATAAGTACACTGAATATCTGTCTTTACAGTTACTTTTAAATTTAATGCCGTACCGCTTTTTACATATTTGTCAGAGTTGTCATAATTTACTGAAAGTTTCTTATCAGGAGTTTTTGATGGCTCTACTGTAGGTGTCACCATTGGATTCTGGCTTGGCTCTGTCGTCGGATTCTCCGTTGGATTCTGACTTGGCTCTGCTGTTGGCATCACTGTCGGGGTTGCTGTTGGCGTTGCCGTCGGACTCTGGCTTGGCTCTGTTGTCGGTGTCTCCGTTGGACTCTGACTTGGCTCTGTTGTCGGACTCTGACTTGGCTCTGCTGTTGGTTCCCCTGTCGGACTCTGACTTGGCTCTGTTGTCGGTGTCTCCGTTGGACTCTGACTTGGCTCTGCTGTTGGTTCCCCTGTCGGACTCTTACTTGGCTCTGCAGTTGGTATTCCTGTCGGGCTCTGACTTGGCGTTGCCGTCGGACTCTGACTTGGCTCTGTTGTCGGTGTCTCCGTTGGAGTAACATCTGTTTCTTTTGCTATCTCGATAATATTTGTATGCAGATAAGCAATAGTGTCACTCTCGCCAATATTTTTGAATACAAACTTCGCATAAATAACTATATTTTTTCCTGCACGCTCTGATAATGATATTTTTTCACCATCATTATATTTAGTCCAATGTGCATCAGCTAAACTTTCCAACGCATTTAAATTTTTCACTGTATAATTATCGCTATTCGCAACTTCTTCTATATAGTAAGAAGCAACAGCAGATTTAGTTGCACTAATAGTAAATGCAGCTTTAGATACTGCCACTGTTTCTTTTTCTGCCGTATCACTATATTCTTTATATTCTCTGCTCCAAGGCTCTGTAGCTTCACTGGCTACACTACCGCTTTCTCCACTAACATTTATCGCACAGTCCGTTGCAACTTTAACATCTGATACATTTGCAGCTTCTGCCTGTGCTTTTCCTGTCCCAAAGTTTATCCCGGTAAATAAAGAAAAAATCATTGCTATTGCAATCAGCATTGCCATATTTTTTTTATTCATGTCTTTTACCTCCTATCGTGTATCTTTCTTAAGATTTCTAAGTACAATTACACTTATCACTCCGCATACTGCCATCATTAAAAATAATATCAGCCATGTATTAGTCAGATGTGATGCTCCTCTATTGTATAAATCATTATGTTCATGTGGCATTCCTGTCACTTTCATATTCAGTTTATTTAAGTTTGTGATATTTCCAAGACACTCCATAGACCATCTGCTGACAGTAATGTAAGATATTTTGTCTGCCGCACCTTTTAACTCAAATAATACGCCTGAGAATAAAAGCTGTATTATAAGTACAAATGGTGCAAGTGCCATAGCCCTGTCACTGTTTCTTACACATGATGACACTATAAGTCCCAATGCTGCAGACGCATATATCGTAAGGAATATCGTGAGCCATATCTCAAGCTGTGGAGTTGGAAGTACCTGTTCCTTTTTAGGTGCGTGTTTCATAAGCACCAGAAACAATCCCGTCAAGATGGTAGTCTGCATAAAGCACACAACCGCCTGCACTATATATTTTGACAATATATATGTCCATAGTCTCAGATTTCCCATGTATTCACGCTTCAGTATAGGTCTTTCCTTACATACTTCCTGTATCGTATTGAACAAGCCTATCCATATTCCGGAGCAGGCAAGTGCAAACATTATCGACTGTGTCGAGTCATATATCTTAAAAACATCTTTTTTTGCCACTACTTTTAACAAAAGAGCTATTATGAACGGCTGCAATAAAAGCAATAAAAGTCTTTGTCTGTCATTAAAAACAAGTTCAAAATATCTCTTTGTGAGAACTCCAAGCTGCTTTAACGGTGATGTTTTCTTTCCTGAGTCTTTTATCATGTCTGATATTTTTTCATTCTCATTTACTTCAGGTATCTCCGTGTTCTTGTCAAGATGCTGCTCTTTATAAAGCATAAGATATTTCATATTCCACATATCAACATTCGAAGCAAGCTCGCTATACACATCCACAAGACTGTCTTTTCCAAAATATTCATACATTTTGTCCGGTTTGCCACAGTAACAGATTTTTCCTCCCGGTCCCATAAAGATAACTTTGTCACAAAGGTTTATGTTCTGCACTGTATGTGTTACCATGATTATTGTCTTATTCTCGGTTTTTGACAGTTTTGCAAGCGTGTTCATAAGACTTTTCTCTGTATCAGGGTCAAGACCTGATGTAGGTTCATCAAGGAAGAACAGTCCGGGGTCTGCGAGAAGCTCAACTGCTATACTCGCTCTCTTTTTCTGGCCTCCACTGAGTTTTCTTATATATTCATTTGCTCTTTCCTCAAGTCCCACCATCTGTAAGACTTTTTGTATTCTCTCGTCTCTCTCTCCCTTTGTCGTATCTGGCGGCATCTTTAACTGTGCCGTATATTCTAACATTCTTCTCAATTTGAGATTTTCATATATTATGTCCTGCTGCGGCACAAAACCTATAATATTTTTAAGTGACTGAAAATTCTTTCTGAGGTCTATTCCATTGCAATAAACTTTTCCGGAAATGTCATAGTCAAATCCACTCATCGCATTCATAACCGTGGTCTTGCCTGCTCCCGAACCACCTATAATGGCTACAAACTCATTGTTTCCTATGTCACAGAAAACATGATTTAATATTTTTCTTCTGTCATCAGCCTTGCCGACAACCTTATTTACATTGTGCAGCTCCAATGATGCTCCGCCTGCCGCCTGCTGGTATATGACACTGTTTTCCGAGAGGAACATAGTTATGCCGGCAATCTGTATTATATCGCCGTCATGTACTTCCATACTGCCTGCCCTCTGCACGATTTCGCCGTTTACATAAATACTGTTCACGCTGTTGTTGTCATATATCACATAGCCGTTTGCACCATTTACAAGAAGTGCGTGTTTCCTTGACACACCCGGATTTTCAAGCACTATGTCATTGCGGCTGTCACGCCCTATCGTTGTCTGAGGTTTTGTAAGTTTTTTTGTGCTCCAGACTGAATTTCTTGAAATACTTGAAAATACGAGTATTACATTTTTACTGCTGTAACTGCTGCTCCCTGCTATCCTGATAAACATATCACCCGGCTGTTTTACATAATATTTTTTTGCAAACATCGGATGGTAACTTCTGTCACGATACAGATACATTTTTCCACTGTCATCCAGATCCCCGACATAGACCATATCATTTACAAGTTTTATTTTTCCCTGTATTTCTGAAATCACCGGGTCATTTATAACTATGTCACACTGCATCGAACTTCCAAAAAACAGTCTGTCTTTTTTCATCCCGGCAAGGTCATACTCTGTTATCTGTCCGTTACTCAAAACGATAAGTTTATTAGAAGAACCGTAATACTTTGTGTTATCCACATAAACCGTTGATTGTAATCTGTCACTGTTCTGCATAAGCCTTTTGTCCTTTTCAAATATTACTTTTCATTTATCTTCCCATCATTTGTATTTAACATAATGCAAGGTGCCTGAATTTCTTTTATCATTTTCTCAAGACTTCTCTGTCCTGAGATGGCTGTTGCCGCTTCAAGTCCGTTTGAACTTAAAACTAGCGGATAGTTCTGTATCTCACCATCTTCAAAATCATCCTGTGCTACCATGTAGTACAATAATCTTTCAGATGCAAGTTTTTTGTCTTTGTCATCATTGTCAAAGATTGAGAAAGTTCCCGTGTATCTCACAAGCATCTTTCCGTCAATAACAGGTATAAGCAGTCTGTAGCCATCACTTTCTGCCGCCTGTGTCTTATAAAGTTCCTTGCGGTACTCTATTCCTGAAATGATATTTATTCCTTTCAGATAATTCTCACTATTACTTTCAAACTGCTTTTTTCCGTAATTATTTTTATCTTTGAGCCATGAAACTGTATCCGCTGATACATCATCAAACTGCTTTATGCTGCTTTTTATATCCTCATCCGATGAATCCCATGTTCCGTCACTATTTACATCAGTGCTGTTTTGATAAAGTGAGAGTAATGTGCGGTATTTCCTGTCAATATATACCGACTCACTGCCACTTCCTGCATTTTTCAGTATCTCATCAAGCTCCACAGTCTTACAGTTGTCATAATCTCCATCTTTGCCATACCATCTGCTCTCCATAAGAGACTTTTTGTCCCGGCTGGTCTGAATATCCTTTAATGCATACATTAGGACAATATCAAACGATGTCGGCATCTGCTTCATATCAGGATAATATTTTGAATAAGCTGACATATAGCTGTAATCTCTGAGGTTGAGCATCGCATAGACATTATCCTTAAGTGACACCATTTTCTTTTCACCTGATGTTATATCCGTAATATCATCCGTCTGTATCATGTCAGGATATTTTTCTTTGCCATCTTTTGCAGCCTTAAGTGCAGCATCCATATCTTTGTAACCGCTGTTTTTATCACTTATGTTCTTTACTTCCACGGTAATCTTAGGATTTTCAGCTTTCTGCTCTTTTGTAAACTGACCTCCGTCTGAAGTTTTTGTACTTTTTACGGCAGATTTAACTTTCATATTTGCACGGGATACAGTCTTTTCAACTGTATCTTTCATTTTATCGTTATCTACCCATACGACTATGTCAGTTGCCTTTTCTATCTTTGCATTCTCGTTATACAGTTTGTCACTATGCTTTATTTTATTATTGAAAAATAAGCCGCCAACCCCTATTGCCGCAAGTGCCAGCAGTGACATACAGGCAACCATTATCCTCTTTCTTTTCCTTATACGCAGTTTTACTTTTGGATATTCCGCTTTTCTCTTGCCGTTTATCGCATCATCAAACTGCTGTATTCCCTGAAATCTGAGTGCCGGCTGCACCGCCAATGCCTCCATTATCGCCCTGTCAAGATTTGGCTCTATGTCAAAACCAAGTTCTAACGGTGATTTGAGTTCGTCCTTGTATTCCCTCTCGGTAGACTCAATAGGCTTTTGTCCCGTTATCATCTGGTACAGTATCGCACCTATCGAATATATGTCAGTGAAATATCCCTGCCCGGCACTGTCTCTGTACTGTTCCGGTGCGGAATATCCTACCTTTATGACTTTTTCGCCCTCTTTTGCTCCACTTTCGTCATTTAATATCGCCGCACCAAAATCAAATACTTTTACCGAGTCCTCACCTGCAATAAATATATTGTCCGGGCTTATATCCCTGTGTATAATCCCACTTGCGTGTATCTTTTTTAAGGCTTCAACTACCGGTTCTATGATAGTCATCGCTATATCCGGCGACAGTGCACCCTGTTTTTCAAGATAATCTTTGAGAAGTACACCATCTATATATTCCATGACTATATATGCCGTATTGTTCTCCTCAAAATAATCAAACACGTTTACTATGTCATTTGCTTTTCCAAACTGTGCGATACTCTGAGCCTCCATAAGGAAACGCTTTATCTGATTTTTATACTGCTTCTCCTTCTCACCGGACAAAAGACCTACTTTCATCTCTCCCGGTGACCTGTTTACAAGACCTACCGGGAAAAACTCTTTTATCGCAACGATGACACCAAGTGTCGCATCATAACATTTGTAAGTTATTCCGAAACCACCGACACCTATTGCCGTTCCAACAATAAAATGTCCTTTTAAAACTGTTCCCGGTCTGAGATAGTGCGGCTGCTCCGGAGGTGTTCCCTCCACATAACCGCAATAACGGCACACCTCATACGGTCCTTTGACACTAAAGCAGTTCATACATAATTCATTTGCCATAACCTGTCCTCATTTCTTTTTTACTCTAATCTAAAACGATTAGTATCATCGCCTATGTCAAGGATAGTTCCGACTTCCAGTCTGATAGGCAGATTTTGCGGAATACATTCATCCATCTCATTTATGAAGCATCCGTTTGAAGAATTGTCAACAATATAAAATTCCTCTTTTTGTGCATCCCATGTTATGGTACAGTGAGTACGGCTTATCTTGCGTGCCTCCGGGAATACAACATCATTTACATTGTCTCTGCCAAACTTTAATTCTTCGCCCGGTTTAAAAGGTATCTCAGCTCCGGCATACATTCCCGTAATGCCGACCATAACTCCTCTCGGTCTTCCCTGACCTGAATTATCCGGCTGTGCTTTCTGTAAATTTTCAATATTTTGTACCGTACCCGCATCGTGTGTGACTTCACCGCTTTGTACCTGCTGTGCATTTTGAACCTGTTCTGCTGCCGAAGTACCAGCCTGCTCAGGTCTTGCTTCGTCGATAAATTCATATTTTGGTTTTATCTGCTCCTGATGTATCTGCTCAACATCAGGTATCATATTGTCTTTATCCTTGTTCTTTTTCGCCTTTGCAGGTTTTGTTATGATTATAAGTATTCCGCAGATTATCAGTATCACTGCTAATACCATTATCATATTTAGTCCACGCAATCTTACTATATCCTGATACTGTTTTTTATAAATCTGACCTATACCGGTTGCTTTTGTTGTAAAGACTATATTTAATACCGCCGTAACTATCGCCGCAAATCCTGATATTATCTGCCTGCTTCCTGCAACAATGCTTACTATCATAAAAATAACCGAAAGAAGTGCCGGAAGAACGATAAATACCATTATCTCAAGTGCCTGACTGCCCGAAATCTTTAATCCCGACTTTCCCATTATAAATTTTGAAAAGGTGTCCTTTATAAAATCTGCCTGACTGTAAATATCAGTCGGATAATTCTCCTGAACAGTTTTTATCACAGGCATAAATAAAAATCCTATGTCTGCCAATAACAGAAAAACAACTGCTATCCTGAAAAACTTAGCCAATTTGTTCATATACAACCTCACATATCTGACTTACTGTCTGTTTTGTGTTAAATAGTCCGTCCAGTTAAACTTCGCACCACACAACGGCATAAATAAAAGTTTTACTTCACCGACCGTGATAACATCGTATGCCTGAAGCTTCATAGGACTTAATACTACTTCATCGTTCAGATAGACAAGTTCGCTTGACTCTCCCGGCTGAACAAGATATAAATGCTGTTTTGGTTCATATACAAGTATTGCGTGCTTATTTCTTGAAACACTCTTGTCACCCACAAGTGCTATATCCATTGATGCATCCCTGCCGACAAAGTTCTTTCCAACCTTAAGTCTGAAATCCTCTCCCAGATGATTTCCGTCAAGTGCAATGACCCAGCCTGTGCAAGGTGTCGATACTGACCTTTTTACCGGCTCTTTTGCCACGGTTTCCTTAACAGGAGCCGTATCAGCCTTGCTCGTGGTCGGTGATGAAAAAATATCATCATAAAATGCTACCGTATGGTCATCATCCTCTTCCATGACACCGCCCGGCGTTATCTTTTGTACCTCCTGAACAGCTGGCTTTCTTGGCTCAGTTCTTCCAATAAAACTATCCTGATTGCCGCCTAAAGTCTCTGTCGCGTCAGCCACATCTTCATGTCCGCCTCTGCCAAAATTATTTATCATATTTTGTTCTGTCTGTATGTTATTTTGAACATAATCTCCTGCCTGTGGCTGCTGAGGAGGATTGTTGTAAGTCAATGGCTGTGTTGCCCCTATATCATTTCCCTGATTTTCATTAAACACTACAGTAAGTCCTTCATTCCCCGGTCCAATATCATTTTCTGCTCCCTGTGCACAGTATGGGCAGGTTGGGAATTTCTCCTTATCATAAAAATGTCCGTTACTACATCTGCTTAAGTTCATAATTTATCTCTCCTTTGTTATTTTAGTTTCTATATATTGAAGCAGTGCAACTGATGTGTTGTCCTGGGAATGTGTATTTTCCCTCACTGCTGCCTCAACCAGTATCTCTGCTTTTTTCTGCATTGATACGGCATCATTCTTTAATATCATTTTTATCCTGTCTTTTGAAAGTGTCTTTGTGACACCATCACTGCACAAAAGAACCATGTCCCCCGTCTGCATCTCAAAAGGCTTGTCGATAACATCCATAAGTTTTACATTGCCTATTCCGAGGAAACTTATAAGTGCCTCTTTCTGACGGTGTCTCATTGCTTCTTCTTTTGTCATGCTCCCATTTTCAACCATCTGCATAAGACGGAGATAATAGTTGTGATCTCTTGTGACAAGCTTTATCTCATCTCCTCTTAAAAGATATATCCTGCTGTCACCGACTGATGCCCAGTAAAGCCTGTTTTCCTCAGTTATTACTGCAACCATCGTCGTTCCTGAACCTTTTTCTCCTTCTTCATGGAAATCATGTATAACTTTGTCTATCGCTTTTATCCCGCTCTGAAAAAATAACGGTATATTGACATTAGGGTCTTTTTCTATCTTTTCAAATCCGTCTTTTAACATTGTTATGGCTGTGCGGCTCGCTTTCTCTCCGTCTGCCATTCCACCCATTCCGTCACACACAGCCGCCATCACTCTTGTTTTCCGGTTGGCTGCTATTTTTTTACTCCCCGAAACATATACCGCATCCTGCTGGTATTTTCTGTTTCCGGTTGCCGAGTATTTGCAGGTAATTATCTCCGGCACTGTCCTCACTACAGTATGGGAAACATTTCTCTGAATATTAATTTCAGGTTGTGGTTCTTTTTTCCTTTTTCCAAACAAAACTATCTCACCTCCAAATAAAACTTAATCTGCTCGTCCACAAGCCAGAACACATCTCCGGTATTTAAAATGGCACTCCTGTCTCTTCCAATAAGACCATTTTGGGTATATGTTCCGTTTTTAGACAGATCCAATATCTTAAACTGATTTGATATTGCATCATACATCACTTTACAGTGAATCCTGCTCACATCACCTTCCTCAACACATATATCACAATCATTTATGCTCCTTCCTATGGTGACGCATTTATCAGGCATAAACTTCCATTTTCTTGTTTTTCCATGCATTTTCATAGTGATATGCGGATAAACATCAACAGGAATATCTGCACTGCCTCTGTATGCAGTTTCAAATTCCCTTACAAATTCCTCCATGTTCTGTATTCTTACGGAGTAGTCAAGTTCCAGTGCACAATCTATAACCTCGCTCAATTCTTCCGGCACATTACCATTTACGCTGCTAAGGGACAACTGCTGCTCTCCGGCACATCTGTCCACTGCAGTAAGTGGCCTTTTACCGGATACGATAAAATAATAAGTTGCAGCAAGTGCATATACATCCGTCCACGGTCCCTGCTTTCCTGTTCTGGAATACTGCTCCATCGGTGCAAATCCCGGTTTTATCATAACGGACATATCCGTTGTTTCGTTTAATGCATATTGCCTTGTTGCTCCAAAATCTATCAATTTTATGCTGCCGTCCTCTAAAAGCATTATGTTGTCCGGACTTATATCTCTGTGCAGCAGTCCGAGCCGGTGAATTTTTGACATTGACTTTGCAACACTTATGATTATCACTTCTGCCATATCAAGCGGAATGATGCTGTTTTGTTTTTGCATATACTGAGCAAGTGTGCAGCCCTGTATATATTCCATGACTATATATCCTGTGTTGTTTTCATAGAAAAAGTCCTTTACATCTACAACGACATCATCTTCTCTCAGATTTTTCAGTATCTTTGCTTCATTTACGAAAACAGATAATCCATGTTCATAAAAACTTCTTTTTGTTTCATCGAAAGCCCTAAGTGAAATCCCGTCCTCACTTCTTACTGCCCAGTCATTCGGAAAGTATTCCTTTATTGCGAAATTTTCCTGTGTCCAGATACTCTCCGCCAGATATGTTCTTCCAAATCCACCTATGCCAAGAACTTTTTTAATACTGTATTTCTGATCAAGGATATGACCTTTCCTAAGCGAACTATCTGAATTATCCAACCTGATCTTCACCTCCGTTCTCTACACTGTGAAACTCAAATTTCTCTCTGCCCGCCGTGATAACATCCCCATCTAAGAGCATCCTTTTTCCGGTTATCTTCACACCGTTTACAAAAGTTGAATTTGTAGTTTCCAGATCTTCTATATAGCAAGCCATTTTAGTAACTTCTATGGCAAAATGCTGTCTTGAAAGCCTGTCATCGTCAAAATATATGTTGCATATGTTCGACCTGCCTACAAAGATACTTCCCTCGACATTCCACTCTACCTCTCTTATCTTTCCTGCCCTGTCAGTAATGATGAGTCTTATCAGCTTTGAATCTGCTTTCATAAGGTCATCGGCAGGCACCTCCACTACATTTGCAGGCTTTTTCTTTATCACTATGATAGTTATCACACCTATGACAATAATTATGAGAACAACCAGTATCCACCAGTAAGTCCTTACCGCCTGCTTGATTCCCTCGGTTGTCGGATTAAGCCCGTCCTTAACTTCAAATTTCACCTTGTTGGTCTTTATCGTATTTTTCTCCACGGAATCATCTTTAATATTCTTACATTCCAATGTATATGAGCCTGTGTAAAATTTGTCTTTAAAGAACAATGTGTATATATGTTCCTGTTCATTTACGGTTATGTTTGATATTTCCCATACTTTTGCGTCTTTTCCTTTGAACCTTACAAGGTAATTACTCTTATCCTGTGCACCGGTAAGGTTTTTTGTAGTTCCATCTTCAATATTTACTTTTATTGAATTGTCCCCTGACTGTTCTATGCTCTTTACTTTCGGTCGGTCAGTATCTTTCTGGCTGTTTGTATATTCAAACTGTCCCTCTTTGTCTAAAGCTGCTTCTTTTGTCTTTCCGCCGGATTTCATAACAATGTTTAACTTTGACTCTGACAACGATAATGTTTTGTTACTTCCGTCAACGGCTCTAAATTTTAATACATATGTCTCATCAAACAATATCCTGTTGATTTCTTTAAATCCTTTTTTTACATCCTTTGTGCTGCTGCAGTCCTTATAATAACCTCTGCTATAGTTCTCATTAAGAATATTTTTCTTTGTATTTTTTATCTTGCTAAGATTAGGTTTTGAACTTACATTTTTCAGCAATACCGCATAGACCGGTACTTTAGACTTCTTTACTGCCGGATTTACATTATAATCTTCCTTATCTTTTCCGGCACTGTCATCCTCTCCGTCCGTAATAAGAAACATAACTGTTCGCTCTGATGAGTTATCAACTGTCGTAAGTTTTTTTGTTATCGAACGGTACAGCACCGTATAATTTTTATTTCTCTTGAGCTTATTTATCTTTTTAATATCTTTGTCACGGCTTTTTTTGTCCGACTTTCCGTCAGCCTTAAAGACTTCAACCTTATTTCCGTGTTTACTGTCAGCACCGACCGTGTAAAGCTCCATCTTGTCAATCTTTCTTATTTTCTTTCTCAGTTTTACAAGACTTTTCTTAACTTCATTAAACTGTTTTTCGTCAACTGATTTTGAGTTATCCAAAAATATAACATATCTTACAGGCTTATCTGCCTTTGCAAAGTTAGTCACGCTTTTTGTTTCAAACTCAATGTCTTTTCCCTTAAAAGAAGCTGTGTACTCTGCATCTTTTGAAGCTTTTTCGCCATTTACATAAGCTGTTATCTCCGGAGGATTTCCTACTGCCTGCTCAATATTTAACTGCTTTCTCTCCGCATATGACACCTTTGTATTTAATGTCGTAAACAGTGCTACGATTAGAAACGCATATGTTATCTTTCTTATTCTTTTTCCCATGTTATATCCTCCTGACAATATGGTATAAATTTAAGCTCTGTCTCTCCCACTTTTATCACATCACCTAATTTCAAAGAGTGCGGCTCTGTCACTAAATCCCCGTTCAGATAAACAATATTGGAATTTTCCGCCGTCACATAAAACTCATTTCCCTTAGGGTCATATAAGACCGAGCAATGTTTCTCCCTTGAAATACTCTTGTCATCAGTAAGCACAACATCCATCGCCTGACTTCTGCCTACAAAATTCTTGCCTGCATGAAGCCTATAGTCATTGCCCTTTTCATCGCCGTTTATACATACGAGCCATCCCGTTACCGGCGGCTTTTTGGTAACTCCAAAAAATCCAAAAGATACTGTTTTATCACCATCCTCTGACGAACTCTCCTGCATTTCGCCCATATCCGGCTGCATGAGATTTCCTGCACTTTCAAAGTTTCCGCCTATTATCTCACTGAGCTGTTCACCAAGAGATATATCTACTTCCGCAATAGATACGGTCTTGTCATCTTCTTCCACATCGTCTAAAGATATACTCAACTGCTCTCCTGCCCTCTTGCAATGAGGACAACTCTTATACATCTTTGGATCATACCAATGTCCGTTACTACACTTTACTGCCATACATCTACTCCTACTTATCTTTGTTTATCTGATAAAAACAGCTATCGCCGAATAATTATCCATATTCGTTCCTCTGCCGTTTTCTAGTACTATCTTTCTCATTTCTTCAAGCCATTCTGCGGGGGTTGCTGATTTTTTCAACAGTTTGCACATTGTCTTTTCATCTATCAGCTCCCAAAAACCGTCACTGCACATAAGAAAAGTTGTCTTTTTTCCTATCTTTATCTTTTTGCTGACGCTGTATTTAGGGCTGTCCCACGGTGTTCCCACAACTCTCAAAAGCCTGCTCCTGTCAGGATGGTGTCTTATCTCACTTTCCTTTATATCTCCCCTTGCTGCTAATAACTGAGGAATACTGTGGTCAAGGGTTCTGTCCTTAACTTTTCCGCTCTCAAAGTGATATACCCTTGAATCCCCGACATGATAATATGATGCATCCTCCTGCTCTATATAAAGGCAGGTTAGCGTAGTCTTCATTGATGATTGAGCATTTTCCCTTTCCTGTTTTTTCAATAGATTTTCCTGTGTACTCACAATGGCGTGCTCAACATTAACACCTTTGTTACACACCGACTCTATCATTTCTTCAACGACAAATCTTGAAGCCACCTCACCTTTTCCGTGTCCTCCAAGTCCATCGCACAGTACACACAATACTCCTGTATTATCTTTCCCTACTCCAAGATAATCTTCATTGTTTGTGCGTTCACCTTTGTCTGTTATTGCTGCATAAGTTATTTCATATTTTTTTTCAGCCATAATCCTGTCACCTCTTTTTTGTTATTATGTCGTATATAAAATACTTTTTTTAATTTTGTAATTTTTAGCAATATTTTTGTAACTAATGTAAAATAAAAAGCAACACCAGTATCCTGCTTTCGCAACATTACACTGCTGACATTTTGCCCTTATAAAATTGCTTTGTGATTCTCATTGGCATCACACTACATTATGAGCATTTTCCTATACATAGAAAATAAAACAAGGCAAGGGAAGTTATAAACATAAAGTTATAGCTTCCCTTGCCTTGTTTTTAACTGTATTATTATAGATAAAAATATTACTGCTCTGCTCTGCTCTGCTCTGCTCTGCTCTGCTCTGCTCTGCTCTGCTCTGCTCTGCTCTGCTCTGC
>ERZ824598.768-NODE-768-length-47411-cov-5.795886_pt1 | contig 47411 bp, 66 predicted proteins | sample MGYA00519934_ERZ824598 | MGnify/ENA primary metagenome ERZ824598 (study PRJEB31778, sample SAMEA3449177) | human gut metagenome | biome: human gut; feature: human-associated habitat; material: faeces | place: United Kingdom | collected 2010/2012 ...
CATAGGCGTTGTCACCCTCGATGAGGATGGTGGCGGACTTGATGCCCGCCTCGTCACCGGCCTCGTAGTCCATCAGCTGATAGGTGTAGCCGTGGCGCTCGGCCCAGCGGGTATACATACGGTAGAGCATCTCGGTCCAATCCTGGGCCTCGGTGCCGCCTGCTCCGGCGTGGAAGGTGAGAATGGCGTTGTTGGCGTCGTATTCGCCGGACAGCAGAGCCGCCAGACGGCGCTCGCTGATCTCCTTTTCCAGGTTGTCGTACCCGGCGGTGACCTCCGGCAGCAGAGAGGCGTCGTCCTCCTCCTGGGCCATTTCACACAGGGTCACAGTGTCCTCCCACTCGGACACCAGACGGTCATACTTCTTGATGCGGTGCTCCAGGCGCTTGATCTGCTGGGACACCTTCTGGCTGTGCTCGATGTTGTTCCAGAAGCCGTCCTGCTCCGTCTCGGCCTGCAGGTCCTTCAGCTCCTGGCGGTCCTTGGGGATGCCCAGGGCCTTCTCCAGCTCGCCCAGAGTGGGCTCCAGGGCCTGGAGCTTCTGTTTATACTCGTCGTATTCAATGACTGCCATAGTCGGTCGTCTCCTTATCGAAAAAAATTCCTTAGCCTATCTATTATAGCCGGATATGGCTGTTCTGTAAAGGAAAATATGCCCGTTTCCGGGAACTTTTCTTCACAGGATGAAGCCGCCGTCGCAGGTGAGCACCTGGCCGGTGATGAAGGAGGCCCCGTCCCCGGCCAGGAAGGCCACGGCGTGGGCAATGTCCTCCGGCGTGCCCAGGCGGCCCAGGGGCGTTTCCTGAGCCAGCTGAGGCAGTACCTCCGGCGGCAGCTCGTCCAGCATATCCGTGCGGATGACCCCGGGGGCCACGCAGTTGACCCGGATGTGGGTGGGGGCCAGCTCCATGGCCAGGGACCGGGTCAGGCCGATGAGCGCCGCCTTGGTGCAGGAGTAGGTGACCTCGCAGCTGGCGCCCCGCTGGCCCCAGATGGAGGAGATGTTCACGATGCAGCCTGCGTGCTGGTGGAGCATGTGGGGCAGCACCGCCTGGATGGTGTGAAAAGCGCCGTCCACGTTGACGGAGAAGTAGCGGCGCCACAGCTCCTCAGAGATGTCCTGGAACAGGGCCTGGCCCGCCACACCGGCGTTGTTCACCAGCAGCGACACCGGGCCGAAGGTGTCCTCCACCCGGCGCACCATGGCCTCCACCTGGTCCCGCTGGGACACGTCCGCCCGGACCATCATGGCCCGGCAGCCCTCCGCCGTCAGCTGCTCCAGCAGCGACCGGGCGCAGTCCTCCCGGACCCGATAGTTGATGCATACGGCCCAGCCCTGCCGGGCCAGCTCCGCCGCCACGGCCCGCCCGATGCCCCGGGATGAGCCCGTTACCAGTGCAATTTTCTCCATACTGCCTGTCCTCCTGGGTAATAGTGAGAAAAGTATAGCAAAAAATTTGAAACTTTGCAAGAAAACTGTTGACAAATTGGGGCAGACCGTGTAGAATACATACTGTTCCGCGCGGTTAGCTCAGCTGGTAGAGCACATGCTTGACGTGCATGGGGTCACAGGTTCGAGTCCTGTACCGCGCACCAAAAAACTCCCGGTTTCGTATGAAATCGGGAGTTTTTCTTTGCTTTTGTCGCCAAAAAGTTCCGCCATTTTATATACTACTTTTTCTTGTTAGTAACGTGTTAGTAACACGCTATTTTTTATCAGCCGTGTCTACAGCAGCAATCAGCTCAGAAATGTCTGTGTGGACATAAATATTTGCCGTTGTGGAATAGTCGGCGTGGCCCAATATTTTTTGTAAAATCTCCGTGGCCATGCCTGATCTTCTGGCCCAGCTGGCGTAGGTGTGCCGGGTGGCATGCGGGGTTTTCCGCTCGATCTTGAGCTTTTCCAGTAACGGGTAGTAATCCCGTCGACGGAAATTTGCCGGTACCTGTTGGCCGGTATAGCCGGACAGCAAGAGCGCACCCTTCGCCCTTGCGGCAAAATATGCAAAGTATGCCCGGCCCTCCGGCCTGATGGGGATGGCCCGGTTGCGCCCGGCGGCGGTCTTTTCTCCCCCGATGACATAGATTTCGTGATAGTCGGCCAGCGGGAGACCGAAAAGCTCTCCGATTCTCATGCCCGTGTAAATCAGCATCAAGATAATTTTCGCGGTGTCGCTTCCGTTTTTCTCCAGTTTCTCAATATCCGAATCGGAGAAGATTTCCTTTTCTTTTTTCACATTTTCCGGGAGGTGGATGAATTTCGCAAAGTTTGTTGTGGCAATTTCTTCCCGGATTGCCCATGCGGACATCTGCGTAACAAGCTGCTTGTACTTGCTGCATGTGCTATGGGATTTATCCGCATATTTGTCCATGACCGCCTGAAAGTCTGCTGTCCGCAAGCTGCGGAATCTTGCATCGTGGAGCGGCTGGAACACGTCAAAGGCCCGGTTATATGACTCCACCCCACGGGGGCCTATTTCTTTATAGTGTTCCTCTTTCCAGGCTTCAAATACTTCCCTGAAGGTCATATTATACCGCTCTGTCAAATCCTTCCCTGCCAATCGCTCCAGAGCCTCCAGCGCGTCTTTTCGCGTGTGGTAATACCCTATAATCACTTTACTTTTTGCCGCCACCCACGGGCGGCTCCTGCGGCCCTGCAGTTTGTAGACCGTGCCGGATCCGTTTGGCCTCTTGATGGCCCTGCGGGATTGTTTGGATTGCCGCTTTCCGCAAGATGGGCAAAACAGAGCGCCATCCGGCAAAACTCCACCGCACTTAACGCAGTTCATTGTATCCTCCTTTATATTGTGACATGGCCGCCCCATGTGGGACGGCCTTTTTTCACACTTTTTTGCGCAGGGCCATAGAGATGATGACCGTAGAGGCTATCACCGCAGTGACTGCTACGACAATAACAAACCACGCCACGGCGGTAGGCTGTCCGTTGCGGATAAGCCCTTGGGCCGTGATTTGCGAGTCGATAAACAGGTACGCCACCAGGCACATGGCCAGCACGGCGCACATACCAATCAGTACGAAGATGACCGGCTTGCGAGTGCGCATTTGGTCCTTCTGTATGGCGTTTACTTCTTCCAGCCTTTTTACGTTACCGGACAAATGCGCGTTTTCCAGCTCCAGTTGATGTATCCTGGCCTGCATAGATTCCGGGTGATCTATAGGCTTGTCCAGCCCAAACAGCTCGTCAAGCGACAGATCCAGCACCATGCACATGGCGACCGAGTTGTAGAGCTTTGGGTCCATTTGTGATCCGTCCAGGAGCTTTGACACGGCGGACTTTGATACGCCGGACAGATCCACGATGTCGCTGATGGTGTACCGTTTCTTTTCCTTTGCCTCGCGAATCCTTTTTGGGTATTGCTCAATGTTTCCCGCAATTTCCTGCAACGCAGACATGGTTATTCGCCTCCATAAAGTAGATTTCACCTGTGGCGGGACAGAATCTCAAATGCGGGGACCATTTGCCCTACATCGGCCGCACGGTTCCCTAGATTGCGCGTGGACAGGGGGTCACGGCACTGCTATGCTTAAATCGTAGCAGATGACAGCCTGATGGGCTATCTGCTATATCGGCCCTGCCGTCCGGTGCGGGGGCGGCGGGGCCAACATAACCCAAGATCTATCCCTTTGTTGCCTATTATAGGGCAACGCGGTATGCAATATTTGTCCTATTTGGGGGAATAGGTGAAAATATTTTTTTACGAGGGGGAAATAAATCGTGTGTTTTTGCGAAAAGTATGATATAATAGAACAAATGGACGAGTGCAGCAAGCGGGAACTATTCATAGCCGCCGTCCAGACACTCACACAGGAAGAACAAAGACGATTATGGAAGGAGTTAGAAAAACATGGAATTATCAAACGCAAAAGTCCTGATTGCATCTGACGGCGAAAAGACATTTGTCCTCGTAAATGGAACACCGCTTATCGGAGATAAGATTGATTTCAAATGCGATATGTGCGGTGTCCGGCTCAGCGTGTCTAACGCACTGCTTACGCCTAACCTGTATAAAGCCAGTGACTTCGCCGCATTTGTGAAGAACAAGTTAGGTTATGACCTGTCCGTCATGTAAATCCCACATGAGGACGGTTTCCGGGTCTTGCTGGTCCATGTAGGCAATGCCCGCATCCATCAGGATAACACCACCAAAAGGCGAATACTCGGCATATCCGGCAGCACAAATCTCCTGTAACCCATCCTTTACTGCTTCTGGAATCGGCATGAAGAATGTGGAGTTTTGCTTCGACTGCCCGTATGCCCGGCGCTGGCAGTAATGCGTGTAGAGAGCTGCCAGCGCCTTTTTTGCACTCCTTGTCAGTTCAACGCCCATCGCTGCGCCTCCTCTGCTGAATCTCCACAAGCTTCTGCATGGCTTCAAGAATCTGGTCATCCGTCCAGCTTTCCACCTGCGCTTCCCAGTCCTCCATAGTCGGCACGAACCCCTCGATCTTCGGATCGGGGGCTTTTTTTATGGCCAGATCATCGGCTTCTGCAAGGAACGACTCCGGAGATACGCCGAAATAATCTGCGATTTTCCTTATCGTCGTTGACCTTGGCACCGCTCCATTTTTCCACAGCGTTACCGACCCAGACGACAGCCCAAGCGCTTTTGCCACGGCATTTGGTGATACCTCTCGTTTTGCGCACAGGCCAACAAAGACTGACCAGAACATAAAATTACACTCCTGAAAATTGTGAGATTCTCCAAAAGTGAGAAATGTGAGATTTTGTACTTTACAAAATGAGATTCCTGAGGTATCATATAGACAAGCCCCAGAAAAAAGAGTACAAAAACACCAGCCCCCATAACAGCGGCTTTAACAATTTCTTTTGGCAGAGTCATTGTAACGCGGTTTGGGCGGCGTGTCAAGTATGAAGTCTCACGTTTGTGAGGTCCGGGGCAATGACTGCGGCGGGGATAGAAATGCCCCGACCGTGCTGTTCCACGGTCGGGGTTTCCCCAAATTTGTTCACCAGAACACCCTTGCAACCTTCCGCACTGTCGGCGTGAGTTTGATACCTGCTTCACTGCATGACCCGACAGTGGCAAGCTGCGTTTTTTTACACGCTTCACTGCGTGGACGCTTGCCGGTTCTACGAGAGGTACACGATGAAACAGCCGTGCTTCTTGGGGGTGCCGCTCACTTTTGCGGGATGGGTTCCGCAAAGCCCATTTGCATCACGCCGTGTCCCCACGGTCTGGAACGGGCAAGGTCAAAAGTTTGGTCAAAAGGCCACCTCCTTTGATTTTGCCACAAGGGCTATCGAAAGGGTACCACATTTCCCCGCCGCAGTCAATGAAAACTCACACATTTAGAGAGGAGGCGGACACTTTTGACGTTGCGAGAACTCCGGGAGAATGCCGGAGTAACCCGGGCACAGGTCAGCAAGAAACTGAATGTTGACCTGTCTTGTTTGTCCCACTGGGAGGTGGGCGACTGGAAACCCGGGAGGAAGTACCACAAGGCGCTGGCCAAGCTGTACGGCTGCACCGTGGACGAGCTTCTGGCTGGAGACGAGGAAGAGAAATGAGGAATGCAAAAATGCCCCGCCAGGCGGCAACCTGACGGGGCGGCGAAGAAGCATTGGCAAGGATTCTTCGCGGGTATTATACCACACCCGCGAAGCAATTGCAAGGAGGAAAGTATGGTAAAAACTATGACAATCGACGAGGCCGCAAAGTATCTGCGGGAAAACGGCGTCAAAATCTCGAAGGAAACGCTTTCCGACGGGATTCAGGCCGAAAAACTGCCGTTCGGTGTGTGCATCCAGACCGGCCGCAGCCGGGTGTTTATGATTTTCAAGCGACTGGTGGACAAGTGGCTTGAGGAAAGGGAAATCTGATGAAAGCATATAAGGGGTTCGACAAGGACCTGAAATGCCGGGGATTCCAGTATGAACTCGGCCGGGAATACCAGGAGACGGAAGCGTTGTTGTGCCGCAAAGGATTCCACGCCTGTGAAAACCCGCTGGATACGTTCCGGTACTACCCACCAACGGATTCTCGCTATTGCGAGGTGGAGATCGCTGACAACGGGCCGCGTAATAGCGATGACGCCAAGGTGTGCGGCGAGAAAATCAAGATCGGCGCGGAAATCGGTCTGGATGGCGTGATTAAGGACGGGGTGCAGTTTATTCTTGAAATGTGCAAGGGATCCGCTGAAGATCATGCGTCTGGAACGAGTGGCAATGCCGCCGCCTCTGGCGTGTGTGGCAACGCCGCCGCATCTGGTGAGAATGGCAACGCCGCCGCATCTGGCGTGAGGGGCAACGCCGCCGCATCTGGCGTGTGGGGCAACGCCGCCGCATCTGGCGTGTGGGGCAACGCCGCCGCATCTGGCGCGAGGGGCAACGCCGCCGCATCTGGCGTGTGTGGCAACGCCGCCGCATCTGGCGCGAGTGGCACTGCTACCGTCACCGGGCGTGATGGCAGGGCATCCGCCATCGGGGGCCAGTGCATCGCGGTGGCGTGGGGCCAAGATAGTCTTGCAAAAGGCACACTTGGAAACTGGATCGTGGTTTCCGAGCGGGGCGACTCAGGCGATATCGTTGATGCCAAACTGGCCCGGGTTGACGGCGAGACCATCAGAGCGGATACCTGGTACACCCTTAGACGCGGCGAGATCGTGGAGGTGGCGGAATGACGATTGCATGGATTTTCTGCTACATCGGCGTGGGCACAGCAGTAACCTGGTTCATGCGGATGGTGGACTGGATTGACCGGGAGGACGAGCGATGATTAACCGACTTACCCCGCAGGAAATTGCGGACAAACTGCGGAAGTGCGCGAACGGGGGTGGATGGGACTCATGCCCGTATAAATGTGGAGAAGACATTGGAGAACTTGGTTGTATCTTCGAGATAATGCATGCAGCCGCTGATGCCCTCGACAACCAGCGCACACACATTCAGGCCCTCATCAAGGCTAACGAGGCGCACCGCGAGATGGTGGCCCGCCCTGCGAAACGCTCTGATATGGTGGAGGCCTTGGACGCAATCGAAACCGGCATGACCAAAGTGGCCATTGACCGCGACATCTGGCAGAACGATTTGATCTATGTGCTCTGTCAGGGGGTACGGCTCCTCCTGGAGGACCGCATCAAGAATCGGGGTGCGCGATGAGGGTATATCAGTACTGCACCCGGGACAGGTTCCACCTGCCAATCCATCAGGCAGACACCCTGGGAGAGCTGGCAGACTTGGTTGGCATTAAGCACGCAAGCGCAAAGCGCGGATTCTACCGGGCATACACGGGCAAAACCAAGGACAGCGTGTACGATTACGTTGATATCCCGGATGACGAGGAGGACGAATGTGATGTATGTTTGTGACTGCTGCCACGCGGCGTTTGATACCCCGCGCGTGGAGCATGAGGAGTCTGCGGAATACGGCCCCAGCACGGCATTCTACTGCCCCCGCTGCGGCTTTGAGATGGGCAATCCCAGTGAGTACCTGGCCGATGAGTGCCCGGCATGCCACAGTCTCAAAAATCGTGATGACCGGCTGTGCCATAAATGCGGCCAGCGCGTCCGTGGCCTGCTGAGACTGTTTTTGCTCGACTTCACGCGGGATGAGCGCGAGTACCTGGCCGACCTGATTGAGGGGTGCAGCCTCGACCGCATGATCGTCGAGGCGGAAGTCCCCGTTGACTAAAGAAAAGGATGGAACGTAATGGCGATTAAGCCGTTTAATGAACTGGTTAAGGTGGACGTGCTCCCCTACTGTGATACCAGGGACGCAAAGGACGAGAGCGGCAAAACAATCAAGGTCCCCTATCTTAGCTGGGCGAAGTGCGCAAAGCTGTTGCACGATAATGGCGCGGAAAGCGTATGGTACGCTCCCTGCCAGTGCCCCGAAACAAAGAGCTACCTCTGGCCCCAGCACACCGTGACAAACAGCAAGGGCCGCACCACGGAATGCTGGTTTGTCCGCGTTGAAATTCATATCGACGACGTGAATTTCGCATACGATATGCCCCTGCTGAACGGATCGCTGGTGGTATACGAAGATACGTTGAACCAGCTCCGCATCAATAATGCATTGGCGCGGGCGTTTGTCAAGGGTGTGGCCGTGCGCACCGGCCTGGGATTTGACCTCTGGGCGGAGGGCGATACTGACGACGGTGCAGACGATTTGAGCCGCCACAGCATCTACGCAATTAAGGAGCGCCTGGAACGGTTGCTTACGGCGAAAGAGCAGGGCGGTATGAGCCACCGCGACGTTCTGGCGGGGCTTAACATCAACGACAAGCAGCTTGCAACCATGATCGGGTGGTTCGACAGGCTGGCAAACCTGGAGAAGGCGGTGGAGCGCCTGTGATTTCCAACCACGACCGCAGCGGCTGGATAGGCGCGTCTGACACGGCCATGGTAATGGGCAATTGGGACACCGAAACGTTCCGCCGCTGGTGGGCGACAAAAATCGGAATCCGTAGGGATAGTTTCTCGACGCCTGCAATGCGGGCTGGGACAGCGTATGAGCATAAAATCCTGGACGCAATCGGCGTTAAGACTCGGGACCGGCAGATACGGCGCAGAGATTTGCGCCTCCGAGTAAACTACGACGGCGAAACAAGGGACTGCATCGCAGAAGTGAAAACGCACCAGAAAGATGCATTCCGCGTAACAAAGCCCTATTGGATGCAATGCCAAGTGGAAATGTTTGCCAGCTACGGCGCGTTCCAGAAGCGGAAATCATGCATTATCGTTGCGTACCGGGTTACGCCGGACGAGCTGTGCAACTTCTACCTTCCTATCGATGTGCACCGGCTTTCTTTCCACCGAGTGAATTACGACGCCGAATGGGTTAATACCAAGTATCTCCCACGATTGAGATACCTTGCAAAATGCCTGACATCGGGGTCCTGGCCCAAATTGGAGGATTGCCCATGATACAGGTTGATGTTTCCGCCGTCCGCTGGCAACAGGACAGCGATGGGGCGTGGCTGTGCCTGCGGGTGCAGTCCCCACAGGTGGCCATGAGCGCCTGCGACGAGTATCAGGCCGATAAAGAGCACGTCGCCCAGATCAGGCGCAAGGGCCGGAGCCTCGATGCAAACGCCTACTGCTGGGTGCTTCTGGACAAGCTGGCCGCGCACTACAACCTCCCCCGAGAAGCGATATACCAGGAGGAGATCAGGGCCATCGGCGGCGTGAGCGACGTGCTGTGCATGGTGGAGCGGGCCGCAGATGATTTTATCCGCCGCTGGACGTCGCAGGGTATCGGGTGGATGGCCGAGCAAGGCCGCAGCAAGATCCCTGGGTGCGTGAATGTGACGGTATGGTACGGCTCCAGCTCTTACGATACAGAGCAAATGAGCCGGTTGATCGACCAGATTGTATCGGACTGCGAGTCCGCCGGAATCGAGCATCTGCCGCCCCAGAAGCTGGCAGCGATGAAGCAGGAATGGGGGCGAGACGATGGGCAGTAAAGCGAAAGACCTGACGGGCCAGAGGTTTGGGATGCTCGTCGCAGTGCGCCGCAACCTACGCCGCCTATCACATGGCACGGCGAGACGCGGACCATCAGCGAGTGGGCGGCCATCACGCAAATTCCCGCAAAACTCATCCGCAGCCGGTTGGTTGCCGGATGGCCCGCAGACGAGATATTTGGCGATGGGCGGAAAACACAGCCCTGTTGGGGCTGTAAACGCGCCTGCGGTGGGTGTTCCTGGAGCCAGGGTTTTACTCCTATCCCCGGATGGGTTGCCACGGAGACGCTTGTGGACCCCAGCAAATGCGGGGGGGCATGCAAGTCCTATCAAATCGAAAAGTGCCCGGAGTTTGAGCCGGACGAACCGAGGTGAACATGGAACACAGATGTTTTATCTGCGGCAGAAACGGGGCGTATGACCCGCTGGAACGCCATCATATCTTCGGCGGGGCGTACCGCTCCAAGAGCGAGAGATACGGCGCGGTGGTGTGGCTCTGCGGGGACAGGTGCCACAAGACCGGGAAGTCCGCCGTGCACCGGAACGGCGACCAGATGCGCCGATTGCGTCGGTACGGACAGCTGACGATCATGCAGAACGAGGGCTGGACAGAGGACGATTTCAGGCGCGAGTTTGGAAAGTCATATCTATAGGAGGTAGAGATGGAAAAGAAATTGCTGTACACAAGAAATGAGACAGCGAAACTGTTGAGCATCAGTGTTGACACGCTGGATGCCATGCGGCGCGACTGCGTTATCCAGGGCTATCGTGTGGGCCGGTGGAACCCCCGCGTCTACTTCAAGGCCAAGGATCTGGAGAAGTTTGTGGGGCGTCTGGAGGTGGCAAAATGTTGAACAACGTTGTCATCATGGGCCGGTTGACCCGGGACCCTGAACTGCGCCGCACCCAGGGCGGCACCGCCGTCACCAGCTTCACCATGGCCGTGGACCGGGACTTCAAGTCCCAGAGCGGCGAGAAGGAAACGGATTTCATCGACGTGGTGGCCTGGCGCAATACAGGTGAGTTTGCCGCGAAGTACCTTGCCAAGGGCCGCATGGCTGCCGTGGAGGGCCGCATTCAGGTCCGCGACTGGCAGGACAAAGACGGAAATCGCCGCAAGTCCGTGGAGGTGGTGGCTGATAACGTGTATTTCGCGGATTCCAAGCGGGACAGCAAACCCCAGGAGTCCCGCGACGATCAGGAATTTGACGAGATCGAAGATGGTGGCGACCTGCCGTTCTGACGGAGGTCTGCCATGCCGAATAGAATCATAAAGGAAAGCTTATGCGACTCAGAAAAAATCGCAGCTCTTTCGGATTTTGAGTTTCGGCTTTGGGTTGGATTGATTACGCAAGCGGATGATGCGGGGCGCGGAGATGCCCGCCCCGCTATCATAAAAGGACGTGTTTTCCCGTTCCGGGAGAGGTTATCCATCAAAGATATCGATGCTGCGCTCCAAGAATTGGCGGCAAAAGGCTGCGTGTCCCTCTACACAGTGGACGGGAGGCCCTACTTTTTGTTCCCCGGGTGGGTCAAGCATCAGCGTATCAGAGATTGCAAGCCGAAGTTCCCCGAGCCTCCGGAAAACACAGCTTTGCAACAATCTGCGGCGAGTCGCGGCAATCTGCGGCAAGTTGCCGCAATCTGCGGCGAGTCGCGGCAATCTGCGGCCTTAATCCAATCCGAATCCGAATCCAAATCCAATCCGAACTGCGCAAGCGCATTCGACGTGTTCTGGCAGGCGTATCCGAGGAAAACCGGGAAAGCAGCTGCGCGGAAGGCGTTCGACAAGGCGAAGCCGCCGCTGGACGTCGTTCTCAATGCCATCGAGGCCCAGAAGCACAGTGCGCAATGGAAGCGCGATAACGGCCAGTACATCCCCTATCCGGCCACATGGCTGAACCAGGGCCGGTGGGAGGACGAGGTGCAAGAGACCGAACTGCCCGCAAAGCCAGATCCTCGCTGGAAGTACAACTTCGACACCGGCGGCTGGACGCAGGAGGACTGACGCATGCTGGACTCTCTCTACCTGGAGCAAAACGTCATTGGCGCACTGCTCATCCAGCCAGAATGCTACGAAGCCGCCGCAGAGTTGTCACCGGATGACTTCCTGGTGCCGGAATACGCAGAGCTGTTCCGGGCCATCCAGCGGCGGAATGAAGCCGGGGACCCTGCGGATGCTCCGTCCGTGCTGATGGACGCATCCAGCCGCAACGACAACGTGACCAGCAAGATCATGACGGACTGCATGGACGCTGTCGTGACCACCGCCAACATCGACGTGTGGGTGTCTGGAATGCGGGACGCATCTATGGGCCGGAAGCTCAGAGACTTGGGCGAAGAACTCCGAACAGCGGATCTATCTCCGCAGGATGCACTCAGAGCGGCACAGGAAGCAGTCACGGCGATTCAGGGCGACGCGGGGGTATCAGGGGGGCTGGAAGTCTCCGATGCCGTGAAGAGCCTTAAAAATCGCGTTGACAAGGGTTTTGCTGGCGGGCCCCCACCATACGTCAAGACCGGCCTACAAGATTACGACCGGTTGCTGGGCGGGGGGCTTATCAACGGCGGGTTTCACATCGTCGCCGCACGGCCTGGAAAGGGTAAATCTGCCCTGGCTATGCAAATCGCCCTCAATGCGGCAAAACGCGGCGTGAAGGTGCTGTATATCTCCCTGGAGATGTCACCGGTCGACTGCACCAGCAGGCTGACGGCCAACATAGCGGGGATATCCTACCGGCTGCTGATGTTCGGCGGCACCCTGACAGAGGCGGAATACGCCAAGTACGCGGAAGCATCCGCCAAGCTGTCCGAGTTGCCCATCGTGTTCAACCGGCGGACGGGCATGGACATGCGGGCTGTCACGGCGCTGGCATACAAAGAACGACCGGGGCTGATCGTGCTGGACCACATCGGCCTGTTGGAGCAGGAAAACAGGAAAGCCACGCTCTACGAGAGCACCACGAAGAACAGCCGGTCGGCAAAACTGCTGGCCATGCGGATGGATATCCCACTACTGTGCTTGTGCCAGCTGAACAGAGCCGGTGCATCAGCCCGTGGCGGCGAGTTTCGGGCCACTATGGCCAACCTCCGGGAGTCCGGCGCGATCGAGCAGGACGCAGACACCGTGACGTTGCTGCACCGCCCGTGCGAGAAGGAGGACCGGGGCGAATGGGACCCGGACATGCTGGAGCTATACCTGGACAAAAACCGACGCGGCCCCACCGGGATGGTGAGGATGGCCTATTTCCCCAACACGGGCCGCATAGTGAAGTGAGGGTGACATGAAAAAGATCGTTATTCCCCTGCCCCCTGTGACAAAGAAGAACCACCCCAGGCTCATCCGTGGGCCTTACGGTGCGCCGAAGATCCTTCCATCCAGACAGTTTGTGGAATATCAGGAGTCGGCGGCATGGTACTGCCGCGCGGACAAACCGATATCGGAGCCGGTAACGGTAAAGTGTCTGTTTTACATGCCGACTCACCGGCGCGTGGACCTGACTAATCTCTTGGAAGCTATCGATGACGTACTGGTACATACCAGAGTCCTGGAAGATGACAACAGTAACATCATCGTGTCGCACGACGGGAGCCGGGTGTTGTACGACAAGGACAACCCCCGGACGGAGGTATATCAGCCGGTATGAATGACTTTGACTACGATTGCATGCAGAAAAAGCGCACCGCGCGAGGAGCGTTTGCGCATATCAGCCGAAAGCGCGGCGGGTGTACGCTGCCAAGCGACAACCTGACCGCGAAGCAAAGAAGGGAGAAAAATGGAGAAGTGAAAAGATACAACATCACCCGGCCCATGCCGTGGCCGGAATTCAAGGCACTGCCGGAGGACCTGAAACGCGAGTTCTTTCGTAACATGCAGAGCTTTGGCGGTGCCGCAAAATGGCTGGCGGATGAAATGGGCGTGGCAAGCGCGACCATAAGAGCCGCCGCAAAAGCAGCCGGGACACCGTTTGCGCGCGGAAATGGGGATTTGCTACTGTGGGGCCGGAAGGTTGCAGAGTGGGCGAACGCCGAACAGCAGACTGCCGCAGAGACTCCCGCCGAAGAACCTACGATTCAGGGGAATCCGGGAAGAGATTGATCCTGGAGCATGCCCGCATGGAGTTCAGTTTCACCGATTTTTCGGAGCTGGTGCAATTCCTGCGGATAGCGGTGCCGGAGAGCGGGAAAGTGACGGTGGAGTGGTGAGATACGAGGACTTTCTCGCCAGCAAGCGGCACATCCCGCCTCCGTGCGGGTTCGAGGTAGACAAAGCCACCATGAACGCCCACATGTTCGAGTGGCAGAAGAATATCGCTCAGTGGGCGTTGCGGAAAGGCCGCGCAGCTCTGTTTGAGGAGTGTGGGATTTCCCTGTTTGACATGATGGGAGTACGAAGTGGCAGATAATAAGCATACAAAAGGCGATCTTCAGCAGATGCAGGCCGTGCCGCTGGCCGGAAAAATCCTGATGACCAAGCGCAGAATCCGCGAATGGTATGACCACTTTGATGGACAAGTCTATGTTTCTTTCAGCGGTGGCAAGGACAGCACGGTGCTAAAGCACATCGTTGATTCCATGTACTCCGATGTTCCGGCGGTGTTCGTCAATACCGGGCTTGAATATCCAGAAATTCAGCAGTTTGTCAGAGAGGTCAAAGCTGGGAAATATGACTGCTTCAATCCAGACGTGGAAATCCTCCGCCCCGAAATGCGGTTCGATGAAGTCATCAAGAAGTACGGGTATCCAGTCGCATCCAAGCTTGTTGCGAGGTACGTCGAGACTGCAAGGCGAAACCCAGACAGCAAAAGGGCAAAATGGCTCCGTGGCGAGGAATGGACGAAATTTGTAACTGGCGGCAAATGGGCATTTTTGACAGACGCACCATTTCCCGTGTCCGATAAATGCTGCGTCGTTATGAAGCATAAGCCTGTAAATCAGTACGAGAAACGGACTGGAAGAAAGGCAATAATAGGCACAATGGCGACAGAAAGCCCAAACCGTGAACAAGCATGGCGTTCCAACGGTTGCAATGCTTTTGAAGCAAAAAGACCAACATCACAACCGCTTTCCTTCTGGACGGAACAGGATGTCTTGCATTATATCAAAGAATTCGATGTGCCTTATTGCCCGGTATACGGCGAAATCAAGATTGATGACAATCCTGAATTTGAAGGACAGATGAATTTGATTGATTATCTTGGGTGCTACGATCCGCAAGACCGACTTACCACCACAGGATGTAACCGCACGGGCTGTATGTTCTGTATGTTCGGCTGCCACTTGGAAAAAGAGCCTAACCGCTTCCAGCGTATGAAGGTCACGCATCCGAAGCAGTACGCCTATTGCATGGACAAACTGGGGCTGCGGGATGTGCTGGAGTACATCGGCGTACCGTATGAGTAAGGAGGGAAAAGAAGAATGGAGGAAACAAAATGATCTACGCCCAAGAATCCCTAATTGACGAAATCATCGTGGACAACTTCGCGGGCGGTGGTGGTGCGTCAACCGGGATTGAGCTTGCCACGGGCAGGCGGGTGGCAATCGCCATCAACCACGACCCGGACGCCATCCGGATGCACCGTACCAACCACCCATACACCGAGCATTTGCAGGCGTCCGTATGGGATGTGGACCCGGTAGCCGAGTGCCGGGGCCGTCCGGTAGGGCTGGCGTGGTTCTCGCCGGATTGCAAACACTTCTCCAAGGCCAAGGGCGCTGCACTGGTGGACCGCAAGATTCGCGGACTCGCTTGGATTACGTTGCGCTGGGCGGCAAAAGTGCGGCCCCGGGTCATCATCTTGGAAAATGTGGAGGAGTTTCAGACCTGGGGGCCTGTGCGGAAGGGCAAGCCAGTGAAGAAACTGGCGGGCACCACGTTCCGGAAATTCATCGACCAACTCACTGAGTTGGGATACACCGTAGAGTATCGGGAGCTGATCGCGGCGGACTACGGTGCGCCAACCACCCGGAAACGCTTTTACCTGATTGCCCGTTGCGACGGAAAACCCGTTGTGTGGCCGAAACCGACTCACAGCAAAACCGGCGCAGATGGATTGCCCAAGTGGCGCAGCGCGGCGGAAATCATCGACTGGAGCCTGCCCTGCCCATCGGTATTCGCATCTAAGGCAGAGATCATGGCTGAATACGGCCTGAAGGCGGTGCGTCCGCTGGCGAAAAATACCATGCGGCGGATTATTCGAGGTGTGGACAAGTTCACCATCCGCAGCGGCAAGCCGTTCATCGTACAGCAGAAATTCCAGAACGCTGCGCAGAACATCGAAAAGCCATTGACGACTGTTACGGCGGTAGGAGCGCATGAATTGTGCAAGCCGCTGCTGGCTCCCGTGACGGTGACCAACACCAGCAACAGCGTGGGGGCGACTGTCGGCGAACCGATGAACACGGTGAGAACCGGCGGAGGAGGCGGCCAAATGCTGGTGACGCCGTTCCTTGCGGAATGCAACCATTCCGGCGGCGGTCATATCGCGCCCGTGGGAGATGCATACAAGACCATCACCGCCAAGCACACGGGCGGTATCGTGGCTCCGTCCCTTATCCAGTACCATACAGAGCAGACGGAGAGTGTCCGGGCGTCCGGGCTGGGTGTGCCCATCAATACCGTGGACGCCTCCAACCGATACGGCCTGACCTGCGCCAATCTGGTGGAGTATTACACCGGCGGCAGGCCGCTGGATGTGCAAGACCCCCTGCACACCGTTACCAGCCACGACCGCGAGGCGGTGGTCGCCGCTCACATTGCCAAGTATTACGGCGGCGTGGTCGGCGAAAAGGTGGGAGAGCCTTTGCCGACGGTGACGGCCATTGACCACAATGCGGTATGTGCCGCCCATGTGGTGAAGTTTAAGGGCGACAATGTGGGAACGCCGCCTTCGGAACCTTTGCAGACAGTGACGGCGAGTGCTGGGAAAGAGCGGGCGTGCAGCGGAGGGACATTCGCCGTGTGCAGGGCACATCTGGCGAAGATACGCAGCGGTGACGATCTGGGCCACTGGCCCGAGATACGCGCCCTGCTGAACGAGTATTGCGGCTACACGCTGGCGGAGGACGAGGTGCTTCTGCTGGAGATCAGCGGCGCACTGTACTACATCGCGGATATCGGACTGCGGATGCTGTCGCCCCGTGAGCTGTACAACGCCATGGGATTCCCACCGGATTACATCATTGACCGTGACTATTTGGGCAACGAGTACAAAAAGAGTGCACAGGTAGCCCGCTGCGGGAATGCCGTGTGCCCGCCCATGGCGACGGCTCTGGTGAGGGCAAACCTCCCAGAGTGGTGCGGGGCGGAGATCACGACCATGGCACAGCTGGCGGATTGCGTGGCGGTGTGAAAGGAGGCCCCATGAAACCATCACATACAGAGGTTGCCGCAACCCTGCGCGAATATGCAGAATGGGCCGATGCGAATATCTACGAGGCACCTATTATGCTGCCGGATGATTTGAGAACGGCGGCTGATATGCTGGAGAAAGGAGAATGATATGGACGCTGTGAAGTTTGTGGAAGCGCGACGCCGGATGTTTGCGATGACGGGTGAAAAACCGAAATACAGCTTGTTTAACATGGGCACTCCGGCAGCAGATGTAGTTCGCGAAGTGGAAAAATGGGCAGCTGCTCACCCACGCAAAACCCAGCAGGAAAAATTTTTACAGCAGTGGCCCAAGACGTGGATTGGCCCATCTGGGATTATACAAATTAGCCCGTGCAGCATAGATTCGTCATATCTTACGGACGAGGGGCGGTGTGCTGCCGGAGGAAAATCCTGCGACACTTGCCGCCGTGAGTTTTGGATGTGGGAGGCGGAGTGATGGAACGACTGACGGAAAAGCATTATCTTGGCACCGACCATTACATGAAGTGTTCTGGTAGCTGCAATGTGGACATGGATTGCATAGATTGCCCATCGTTTGACTGTCTGGTTGAACGCCTCGCCGCCTACGAGGACACGGGGCTGACGCCGGAACGCTGTGCCGAATTTGCGCGAGCAGACGCGGAAGGGCGGTACATCGTAATGCGTGATGCGGAACAGGAGGGCGTTGCCCGCTTACGCGAGCTGGCCGAGGCCGACAAGGACGGGCGGTTGGTGGTGCTGCCGTGCAAGGTGGGTGACAGGCGTTACGAAGTAACGGGTCGAAAAACGATCAGTGTGTATAAAGTTAGAGCCATCCGCGTGGAATTGTTCGGCTTGTTTATCGAGTGGGACATTGTAGAAGGGTTTGTTTGGCAATCGCTGTCAGGTATAAACGCCGGAGAAATCGGCAAGACCGTATTTCTCACCCGCGAGGAGGCGGAGAAAGCATTGGAGGCGACGAAGAATGGCAATTAGCAAATCAAAGCGCGAAGCAGTCTATCGAAAGTATAACGGCCATTGTGCGTATTGTGGGCGCGAAATCGCTTACAAGGATATGCAGGTAGACCATTTTTACCCATTGAGGGCGTGGGGAATTGAGGACGCTGGGACAGATGACCTTGACAACCTCATGCCAGCCTGCCGGATGTGCAACCACTACAAGCGTGCAAATTCGCTTGAAACTTTTAGACGGTACATCGAGGAGATTCCTCGCAAACTGCACGATAACTATATTTACAAGGTCGGAATTGTGTACGGCGAGATTGCAGAGCAAGCACACCCGGTCAAGTTCTATTTTGAGCAACAGGAGGGGATGAAAAATGAGTAAGGCTGTTTTGCTGAGCATTCGCCCGAAGTGGTGTGAAAAGATCGCCAGAGGCGAAAAGACGATTGAGGTCAGAAAAACTAAGCCGAAACTGGAAACGCCGTTTAAGTGCTACATCTATTGCACTATGGATCACCCTTACATTTCTGTGTCCTGCGGGGAACTGGACAAGCTCAACTATCGCACAAATACCGTTGGTCGGTGTAATGGCAAGGTTATTGGGGAGTTTACCTGTGAAAGAATCGCCCTTATTGCATACGATGGCGGCGAGTTAAGTAGTACAACAAATGCCGCCTTTTCCCCCGCGACGTGCTTAACTCAGTCAGAAATTATAGCTTATATCGGCGATAAGGGGCGTTGTTACGGCTGGCATATGTCCGACTTGCGCATTTATGATACGCCGAAAGAATTGAGCGAGTTCAAGACGCTATGTAGAGTCGATGCCGATTGCTGTGCCTGCCCTTATTACAACTACACCAAAATGGATTGTGATGGCCGGGTTATCGGTCGCCCACCCCAAAGCTGGTGCTATGTGGAGGAGGGCTGACAATGGCGACAAAGAGGGTGTGTGACCGATGCGGAGCGGAGATTAACCCGGTCAACTCCGTCACCTATGCTGGTATGCGGCGAGTTAAAAACGACATAAACGACAATGACTACGAGCTGTGTGTTTCGTGCGCGCACGAACTGCGGAAGTGGTTCAATGGGGAGGAGAACGACAATGGCTGAATACATTGAGCGCCGCACGGCAATTGAGCATTTGAACGTTTGGTGCGGCGGGTGTGGAAGCGCGGTGGAATGCATCCTCGCAGAGCCCGCCGCTGATGTGGCCCCAGTGGTATACTGCCGAGAGTGCAAGAGAAGTGGCTTGACGGAATTCGGAAAGAGATATTGCTCCGAACCGATGGGCGCGTTCGTGGGATGTATCCCGGTAGAAGACGACTCCTTTTGCAGTGGTGGCAAGAGGAGGGAGGATGCCCATGCCCAAGACTAACCCCCGCAGAATACCCCGAACACAGGCCGACGTAGACAAAGCCTACAGCAACGGAATTGTGGAGGGCTTGAGCCGTGGCATAGATTTGATGCTGTATGTCCTGATCGATAAGCACGACGCGCCGATGGACGATGTGCAGCAGCTTGCCGGTGAGCTAAACCACGCCGCTCAGTGCGTGGCGGAAGGGTACGTTACCTGGGCAGATATCCGGCAGATGCTCAAAGAGTACGGCGTTGAGACGGCGCTGGAATAGGAGGTACGATGAACGTTTACAGAGGGGTTCCAATAATCTTGTGCGAAGAGCCCAAGCTTGCTATTGCGGATGTGGAAGAGCACTTTGTAGAGAGCTGGGATGGTTCCTTTTGCGGCGTGTGCTTGAAAATTCATGTACATGGCGACGTGAAACCATTCCGCCATACGTTCGCCAAGGTGCATGTGTTTGGGCGGGACGTGACAGTGTATCAGGGAGACAGGCCAAACACGTTGATTACAACGGGCGCGGAACCAGAGGGCTTTTATGACACTCCTGGAGGTGCTACATGAGCAACAAATACTCGCTCCCCTACGATATCCGCATGGAGTGTATCGCCTATGTCAGGGGCTATCCCAGGCGGGTCCGCGCGTACAATGCAGCCCGGGAAGAAGTGTTGGAGTCGTCGGCTTATGCCATGTCCGGCATGCCCCATAGCCCCGGTAACAGTAGGATAGCCGAACGTAAGGCGGAACGGCTGGCAACCATAGAGAGCTGGCCGGAGACGAAGAAGATGCGGGCCGTGGAATACGCAATGGAAAACGTGGGGCGCGATATCGCCAACGAGAACGTGCGGCGCAAGCTGGTATGGGCGATCATGCGGAACTGCGACAGCCAGAAACAGTATCCCATCGAGATGATATCCCCGGCCGGGATAAGCCCACGCACATTCCGGCGGCGAAAAGATAAATTCTTGTGGCTGATTGCGCAAAACGCGAAAATTATTGAAAATGTGGCCCCAAACCACGTTTCAAATGGTGTAAAATAGTATCATCGGAGAGTGGAACCAGTCAGCCCACAACCCGAAATTTCATTTTTCTCATCTTTCTTTCCTTCATAGGTTAAGGCACAGCCGGTAATGGGTGCCTCCGCGCAAGCGGCCTCGCAAGAGCATTACCGGCATGCAGACACTCACGGGATATCTCGCGGGTGTCTGTTTTTATGCGGGTGTAGCCAAAAGGTAAGGCCCGGGACTTTGACTCCCGTATGTGCTGGTTCGACTCCAGCCGCCCGTTCCAAGGGGCGTGGTGTAATGGTAACACGGCGGTCTCCAAAACCGCAGATAGTGGTTCGATTCCACTCGCCTTTGCCAACAACGGGACCCCCCGACCGGACGAAAAGACGGTGTGATGAAGTGGGGCCCCCCGAGTTTCTGCATAACACAGCCCCTCTGCGGGCATACGGCAACACATAGGAGTGCCCAATTGGGCGGGTGAACTTGTGCCATACATAGCGCAGAGGTGGGAGCGCGGCACATAAGCAGGAGATGAACAGGAGTGATACATAATGGCAACAAAGAAACCTACCGCCATCGCAAAAGCAAAGGATAACCGGCCGGAGACCGGCAGAGGCGGGAAAAGAAACTTTCCCCAATCCATGCCTGACCTTAGCAGCGATGAAGATAGAGCCCTTGTATCTCGCCTCCTTACAGAAGCCCTTGTAGAATACAGACAGCCAAGGGTAAAGAGTGACGAAGAACTTACGGAGCGAATAAACGACTATTTTGCCCGGTGCGCTGAGACAGGACAGACCCCAACAGTAGAGGAACTATACATGACAACAGGCTACTCAATTAGCACGGTTAAGGACTGGTTATACGGAAAACGCAAGGGATTTAGCCCCGAAACGGCAACCATCATAAAAAAAGCCAAGGGGTTTTTGCAGACTTTTGACGCAAAACTTGTGGTTTCCGGGAAGCTGAATTTCCTTGCCTATTGCTTCCGTGCCAAGAACTATTACGGCATGGTGGACAAGCAGGAGATGGTTTTGACGCCGAACCAGCCGCAGATTGAGGGCTTGACCCCCGAACAGCTCCAGCAGAAGTACATCGAAGCCAGCGACTTTGATGCAAAATGAGCCGAAAGCGAGCGACTTTTGCACGACTTTCCGTCAACTCTGGGGAAGTGGGCAAGAAAAATCCCGCCTTTATACACGGAATTTTGTAAACGACTATGATTTTGGGGTAAAGCGGGCGACTTTGGCGCAGACACCAGCGACTTTCACAGCGACTATGCCAGCGACTTTCGCCCGGAGTCAAACGACTATGCCAGCGACTTTTGCGACTTTCCCGGCGATTTTGGCGGAGCGCCACGCACGGCGAAGCATTCACCGGAGCCCCCCCGAGACCGCACCACCGGAGCAGGCCGCCCCCGGCAAAGCAACAGGGGAACAAGGGCGGCGGCAAGCGCACCGCGCAAGCGGCAAGTCTCGGAGCGGGGGGGCAACGCCACGCCATAAGGCCATAAACAACGGACACAGGGCAAGTGGAGCGGCGGCGGTATAGGGATAGCCACCAAACATTAAAACGCCTTACAGGTGCGTTAAAATGGCAAATAGGGCATATAGCAGAAAAGCCCCCGGAATACACCGAGAGCAAAAGAAGACCCCGCACAGCTTACGCCATGCGGGGCACGGTTATTTCTGGAGCTTTGCAAGGTCAAGCAGCAGTAAAATAGGCTGCAACAGGATATACAACAGGATCATTGTGGGCACCTCCTTACATTTCGATTGTACCACATCCGCCGGAGCGGGTCAAGCAAAAGTAAAGCGGCGGGCCGTTGCCGTTTTGGTGTATCTGGCTGCAATCTCCGGGACAGCTGTTGATGTACATGTAACTATCCTAATCCAGCGTCAATACGCCCTGTATACAGGTATCCAGGTTACCGGCGCCGATCCACGCGCCAAGGCTGTCGAGATCGGGCAAATACCACCACATTTCCGCGCCCTCCGGGCGCTCGACCTGCGCACGCGGCTCGATCGGTGCCGTGCCTCTGACGTGGTAATAGATATCCTCGGCCAACACGTAAGTGTTACCCCTGTAAGTGACGCCGCGCCCGGCGGTACCCTTAATTGTCTGTGTCATTGATATATACACCCCTTTGAAGTTAATTATATAGATTTATTTTGATTTTGCAAGCCTTTATTTCTCCGATTTTGCAGATGGTTGATTACTTGGATTTGCGGACCACGTCGGCCAGGACGGCCAGCGGAAACCATATAATCAGCAACAAGATAGATATCAATCCGGCACCCCCTCAAGCGAGGCAAAACCGGCGCGCTGTGGTCTGCTTGGTGTACTTGGCGTACAGATCCGGTTGATCGGCCTTGAGGGCCTTAGAGTCCAGCCGGGACGATGTGACAGCCTTGTAGGTGATCTTGTAATCCAGCCCCGCCAGGGTATCAACCCCGGCGGCGTCCATGTGCTGCTTGATGGAGTCTTGCAAGCTGTCAATCTCTGCGGCCAGCTCGTCGGCCATGCGGCGCAACTCTCTGAGCTCTTGCACCTTGGCGGCAATCTCGTTAGCGCTCATTGCTGCACCTCCTGCCGGGCGGCCCGGATAGCTCCATACATCCGGCGGAAAGCCTGATGCAATGCCCTGGCCTGCACATCAAGCCATTCTTCCTGGCCGTTCGGTCTGCGCGCCCCGTTGCGGGTGCGCTTGAGTTCTGAGGGGGTGCAGAGGGCGGCGGCGATGTCCCCGTCATACACAAGGGCAGAGCCGCCCCAGCTGTATTCACTCCAGTTGCGCGCCCCATTCAAGGCCGCAATCTGGCAGGCGGCGCAGTTTTCCAGAGCTTCGCCGGAGATATAACCGGCCTTGTAGTAGTCCGTGAGCTGCTGGAGCATGTCCACGGCGTACTCATTCACGCCCCGCCCCCATGCGCTTCTGTCCTTGCGCTGTTCAAGCGTCTGCTTTGCCTTTGCAAGTACTGTTGTATAATCCATTGTATTACCTCCCGGCCTTGTGGCCTATCTCTTGACCAGGCAGGCCGGGCGTGGTACACTGTACGCACTGGGCCTCTGGTCTGGTGTGGGGAGCGTATCCGCATTGCTTGACCGGCGGCGGGTGCGCTCCTCTGCTGTACGGATACCATTATACCAGATTATGTGTAATCGTCAATAGCAAAATCATGATTTTGCGTAATTTACAGGGATCAGACCTTGCGCGACATGACCGGGGCGGGGGATATCGTGGGCGGGAGCGGGGCCGGGTGAGCCCCAAAATGCCCGCAAAAAATAAAAGAGAAAAACAAAATGGCGGCTTGACATTTACGTTTACTGTGTGATACAATAACCGTAGAAACCAATCCAGTTTTGGATTGACTCCAAAGGAGGAGAGCCGTATGAAAAACGTAGTTGCATATATCCGCGTGAGCACAGACGGGCAAACCGGAGAAGATAAGTTTGGGCTGGACGTGCAGCGTGAACAGATAGAGGAATACTGCCGCAAGAACGACATGAACATCGTGCGTTGGTTTTCTGACGAGGGAGAGAGCGGCGCAAAGTACCGCCCCGGGTTCGACGAGATCGTTTACGGAGACGTGAACAACCCCCCTTACGAAGCTGTCGTAGTTGCAAAATCTGACCGAGTGGCCAGAGACATCAACATATACTTTTACTACCAGGGCGCACTGTTGCGCAAAGGCATTGAGCTAATCAGCATCTGCGAGGACTTCGGGCAATTCGGCGTATTTGCCGGAATGCTCAAGGCGTTCACTCTGACGTGCGCCGAAATGGAGAGAGACAACATCAACAAGCGCACGAGCGCTGGCAGAGCAGTTAAAGCCTCCCGTGGCGGCTATTCTGGCGGTCGAGCACCTATGGGGTATGAAGTTCGAGGTGGTGCGCTCTGCATCAACGAGAAAGAAGCGGCTGTTGTCCGGCGAGTATTTGAGCTTCGGGACGGCGGCGTGACGCTTAATGGAATCGTGGACAGCCTCAACAAGGACGGGTATACCACCCGGAACGGGAAGCCGTTCGTTATCAGCACGGTGCAAAGTATCGTGAACAACCGGAAAACTTACGAGGGATTTTACCGGTACGGAAAAAACAAGGAATGGGTCAAGGGCCAACACGAGCCTATTTTGCACCCCGAAGAAAGTGGGCGAGTTGGATGAAGGTTGGATTTATTCGCGTCTCCACAGAAGTTCAGAACACAATTCGGCAAGAAATCCTAATGAAGCGGCTTGGGGTAGAGCGAGTATATATTGATGTAAACAACGCCGTGAAGGAGCAGCGAGAATATTTATACAACAAACTGTACGGCGAGTAAACCCACAAAACCAAATAGAATGGACTACCGATTATTCGGCGGTCCATTTTTTTATTGCAGGAGGGCGAATGGATTATCGGAAGATTGCGGAAAGCATCAAAAACCGCATAGAGAAAACGCATGACCGAGAAGCCTACAAGGATTTGCTGGCGTTGTGCATTGGGTACGAAGCGGAAGATTTTGCTGCGGCGCACCAGTTAAATTCCGAAGTCCGAAAGATGACCTCCGAGGCACTTCGTAACAGAAACCCAAAAGACGCGGAGTATTTCTACACCCTACATAAGCAGGCCATGCTGTTTGACGCGCCGCATGATTTTGATACCTTCCTGCTGTATGTGGAGATGGACAGAAAGCCGGAGAAGCGGTTTTATGCTCCCAGGAGACGGTATCTAAAGCCCATCGTGCAGGGGTATCAAGATGTTTTGGACGGAAAATTAAGGCTGCTGACCATTTCCCTGCCGAAAAGAGCCGGGAAAAGCCAGCTGGGGATAAATTTCATCAACATGATTTCCGGCAGAAATCCGGACAAATCATCCCTTATGGAAGGCACGGGCGATGACCTTGTGCGGAGCTTCTACAACGGCTGTCTGGAGTATCTGCAAACGCCCAACGAGTATTTATTCTACGATGTGTTCCCGGATGCTCCCTTGGTGCAGACCAATGCAGACACGAAAATCATCAATCTGCGTTCAAAATCTCGATTCCCTACGGTCATGTGCCGGTCGATTGACGCGCGGCAGGTGGGTTTGTCGGAAGCAACCAATGTCCTATATCTGGATGACTGCGTAGAGGGGCGCGAGGAAGCAAAAAACCGCCAGAGACTGGACGATAAGTGGGAGATTATATCCGGCGATATCCTGGGCCGAGCCATTGAGGGAACCCCCATTGTCGCCACGGGAACCCGATATTCCCTGTATGACCCCATCGGCCACCTCCAAGAGGAAGCGCAAAAGGGCGGCTGGGCGTGGAAAGCCATTGAAATACCAGCACTTGACCCCATTACAGACGAAAGCAATTATGAGTACGAGCGGGAGGGGAAAAAGGTTTTTACCACCGCTTATTTCCGTGAGCAGAGGGAGCTTCTGAGTGCGGAACAGTTTGAAAGTGAATTCCAGCAGCAGCCCTTTGAAGCAAAAGGGCTGCTTTTCAATAAGTCGGAGCTGAACTATTTCTTTGAACTGCCGGTAGATCGTGACCCGGATGCAATCATTGCCGTGGCAGACACCGCAGAAAGCGGAAAAGACAGCACGGCGATGCCTGTTGCAGCCTTATATGGAGAGGAAGTCTACATCGTGGATGTGGTGTACGATGATTCTCCCGCAGAGGTCACAAAGCCGGAATGTGCAAAGTGCCTGATTGACAACAAAGTGGGAGATGCACTGTTTGAATCCAATAACGCCGGTATGTATTTTGCGAGAGATGTTGCAGAAATCGTAAAAAACGCAGGATTCAATACCAGCATACGGACAAAAAGGACCATTTCCAACAAACAGACGCGAATTGAATTTGCGTCCGACAACATCAAGAAACACTTCTGGTTCAAGCATCCGTCCACCTATAAGCGGGGTAGTCAGTACTTCAATTTCATGAAGGAAGTCACCACCTACACCCGGAGCGGCAAGGTGCCGCACGATGACGCACCGGATTCTCTGTCCCTGCTGGAGAACGAAATCCGGATGCGCGTGGGCGGCAAGGTGGAAGTGTTCAAGCGGCCATTTTAAGGGGGTATGCCAATGAATCTTTTTGGCCGGAGGGTTATCTACACAGACGTTGAACACGTCACCCGGGGAAACGTGGTGGAGGTCCTGCAAAGGGCCATGCCTATCCACCTGATGAACCGGTCGGACATTGAGTATCTTTACAGGTATTACAAAGGGGACCAGCCCATTTTGGGCCGGGTGAAGGATGTCCGGCCAGAAATCAACAATAAAATCGTTGTGAACCGGGCAAACGAGATCGTTTCGTTCAAAGTCGGGTATCTGCTGGGGGAACCTGTGCAGTACGTCAGCCGGGGAGACGATGAGAGTATCGCCGAGGGCGTGTCCAAGCTCAACGATTATGCGCTTTCAGAGGACAAGCCCGCCAAGGACAAGGAACTGGCGGACTGGTTTCATATCTGCGGAACGGCTTACCGCATGATTCTGCCGGACAAAATGGCGGACGTGGATGAAGATGAAGCGCCGTTTGAGATTTTCACACTGGACCCGCGCAACACCTTTGTGGTGTACTCCAGCGGGTTAGGCCACCGGCCCATTCTGGGCGTGACGTATGTGCAAAAAGAGGATAACACCGTTGTTTTCTGCTGTTACTCCGAAGATACATATTTCGAAGTGACGGAAACGTGGGACGTGAAAGCGGAGCCGCAGATCTTGGGAATCCCCATTATCGAGTACCCCGCCAATGAAGCCCGGTTGGGCGCTTTCGAAATCGTGCTCCCCCTGCTGGACGCTATCAACAATGTTCAATCCAACCGCATGGACGGCGTTGAACAGTTTGTCCAGGCGCTCATGCTGTTTCACAATGTGGACATTTCGTCCGAGGATTACAAAAATCTGCGGGCGGAGGGCGCTATCAAGTTCAAGGACATTGACGCGACGCTCAAGGCTGATGTTGGGTATCTGACGGCGGAGCTGAACCAGACGCAGACCCAGACCTTGACGGATGACATGTACGACACTGTCCTGACGATCTGCGGTATGCCGAACCGAAATGGAGGAACCTCCACCAGTGACACTGGATCTGCGGTCATCATGCGCGACGGCTGGTCATCGGCAGAGGCACGGGCAAAGGATTCCGAACAGATGTTCAAACGGTCCGAAAAGCAGTTTCTGAAAATTGCTATCAAAATCTGCAACAATCTGCGGGCGCTTTCTCTGAGAATGTCCGCCCTGGAAATCCGGTTTACGCGCCGGAACTACGAAAATATCAGCGAAAAGGCCAGTGTTCTGGTAGCCATGCTGAACAACGGGAAAATCGCCCCTCAGCTGGCATTCACGCATTGCGGCATGTTTTCTGATCCTCAGCTTGCGTACAAAATGAGCAAGGAATATGCCGAAAAGCAAGAAGAAAAAGAACTATCGACAGGGAAGTCGTTAAAACGCGACGGGGAGACAACCTCGGAAAAAACGGAAAACGGTGCGGAGGGAACCGCCGAAAAAACGCAGGAGGTATCAACATGAAAATCGACACCAGCAGAATCGAAGGTTACGCAGATATGTCCACAGAGGACAAGATCAAGGCACTGGAGGGGTTTGAGTATGAGGACAACGCCGCAGAGCTTTCTCGACAGAAGAACGCTATTTCCAAGGCAAACTCCGACGCCGCCCAGTGGAAAAAGAAGTACAACGACATGCTTTCCGAGGACGAGCGCAAGAAGCAGGAACAAGCCGATAGCATTGCCGCCATGCAGAAAGAGCTTGACGAGCTGAGAACGGCGAAGACCGTATCTGAGTACAAGGCCAAGTTCGTGGCGCAGGGCTATGCAGAAGACCTGGCAGATGACACGGCCAAGGCTCTGGCGGCTGGTGATTCTGCAAAGGTTTTTGCGAACCAGCAGAAGTTTCTGGACGAGTATGCCAAGAAGGTAAAGTCCGACATTCTCAAGGGAACTCCCGCGCCGCACGGCAATGCCGGTCCCGTTGGCGTTGATTACGACAAGAAGATCGAGGAAGCGCGTGCAAGCAAGAACTATGCGGAAATCGCTTATTACACGCGCCTGAAGGCACAGGAAGAATCCGAAAATAACAAATAAAAGGAGTTAAGACATGGCAGATACTTTTGCTACCAGTTTTGCAACGCTGAACTATTCCGGTATGCTCTTTAACAAGGGCAATACCAAAACCCCCCTGAGTTCCATTATCGGCTCTCGGGCCAAGGTGACAAACCATGTAGAGTTTGTTACCGGTCAGGAGTACACCACCAGCGGCGGTGCACAGCCCGCTATTTCCGAGTCTGCGTCCCTGACCGCCCCCGACGCTTCCATTGTGACCAGGGAGCAGAAAACCAACGTAACCCAGATCTTCCACGAGGCCGTGGGCATCTCTTACGCCAAGCAGTCCAATATGGGCACCCTGTCCGGCCTGAACGTAGCTGGTCAACAGGCAAACCCCATTAACGAACTGGACTTCCAGGTCGCTGCTAAGATGCAGAAGATCAACCGCGACATTGAGTACACGTTCATTAACGGCGTGTACAACAAGGCCACCGATGACACCAAGATCAACAAAACCCGTGGTCTTGTCACCGCAGTCACCACCAACGTCACGGCCATGGCCAGCAAGCCTCTGGGCCTGTGGGAAATCGCCGACATGGTGAACAAGGTCTATGGCCAGAACGCCCCCACCGATGGCCTTTGCCTGTGGTGTGACGCTGTGACCATGTTCCAGATCAACGCCGACGCTGTTCAGAATGGCCTGACCGTGGTTCCCGCTTCGCGCGAAATCAACGGTATTTCCCTCTCCAGCGTGGTTACTCCCCTGGGCGTGGTGTATCTGTACCTTGGCGAATGCCTGCCCGCTGGCACCGCCCTGCTGCTGAATCTGGATGTTATCTCCCCCGTGTTCCAGCCTGTACCCGGCAAGGGTAACTTCTTCCTGGAGCAGCTGGCAAAGACTGGCGCGGGCGAGAAGTATCAGCTGTTCGGCCAGATCGGCCTTGACCATGGCCCCGAGTGGTATCACGGCAAGTTTACCGGCATCGCCACCACCTTTACCAAGCCCACCTACAGCCGTAGCGTGTTCATCGCCAACGACGCCAGCAATCCCGTTAACACCAAGGCCGTCAGTGCTGGCTGATCTGGGGGTATGAGATGCGCGACGAAGAAAAGCTGGCCATGTTGGGAGACATGACCGGAGAGACAAGCGAATCGATTCTCTCTGCGTATCTGAATATTGCGGCCAGCAAAATTCTCCGCAGAGCGTTTCCGTTTGGGACAGATGCTACTGCTGTCCCCGCATGCTATGAGATCAACCAAATCGAAATCGCCGCATATCTCATCAATAAACGCGGGGCAGAAGGAGAAACGGCGCACAGCGAAAATGGCGTTTCCAGGTCTTATGAGGGCGGCGATGTGCCGCCCTCTCTTATGCGGGAGATCGTGCCATTTGCGGCCACCATGTGAGGCGCAGAAATGAAAATCATGAACCGAAACAAAAGGCCGTGCTGGTATCTTTTGTACCAGGGGACAGAGCTTGGGAAAGACGCTGGTGGCTACGAAACCGGTGAAAAAAGCGTGAAATACGCGGAGCCGGTGAAAATGGAAGCCAATATCTCCCCGGCTGCCGGGTATGCGCAGATTCAGCAGTTCGGGCAATTCATTTCCTACGACAAGGTGGTCATCACAGATGATACGGCTTGCCCCATAGACGAAAACACAGTACTTTTTATTGACAAAAAGCCGGAATATAAAGACGGAAAACCGCTTTATGACTACGTTGTAAAGCAAATCGCCAAGTCTTTGAATCTGGTGTCCATCGCTGTCAGCAAGGTGAATGTGTCGTGAAAAGGACTGTAAAGACGGCGCTGTCCGCTGCGGGCATTCAACGGATGATTGACGTAGTCGATGATTACCGGACATGGCTGGAGGACCGGGCAAACGCACTTCTCCGGGAGCTTTCATCCATGGGGTATGATATCGCATCCGCGAAATTTGAGTCTGCCGTATACGACGGCACAAACGACGCGAAGGTAAAAATCGAAGAACGAGACGGACGCACGGCGGCGGTGGTAGCTGTCGGTGCGTCCGTCCTGTTTATTGAATTTGGCACTGGCGTTACATACCCGGACAACCACCCCGAAGCCGCGCAAAACGGCATGGTTCGCGGCGCTTACGGAAAGGGCCACGGCAAGCAAAGGACGTGGGGCTACTACGGAGACCCTGGAACAAACGGAGTTGAGCAAACCAATCCCAAAACCGGGAATACGGTGGTCCTGACTCACGGCAACCCGGCCAACATGTCTATGTACGACACGGTAAAGGAGCTTTCAGACAAACTCCCAACTCTGGTTAAGGAGGTGTTTCGATGATCGACATTGAAAGCAGAGTCTATACACCAATCGCGGAACAGCTCCGCGAGAAATACCCGGGAATCGACGTGGCCGGTGAATACATCAATGCGCCCCCTAAATTCCCACACGCCAGCATCGTGGAGCAGGACAATTACACCGCCGCGAATCGCCTGGACTCCTCCGAAAGCGAGAGGTATTCCGTGCTGATGTACGAGGTGAACGTATACTCCAACAAAACCGGCGGGAAAAAGAGCGAGTGCCGGTCCATTATGGCGGACATCGACAAAATGATGTATGCGCGTAATTTTACAAGGATTTCCATGTCTCCGGTCCCGAACATGGAAAACGCCTCTATCTACCGTCTTGTTGCCAGATACAGGGCGGAAACAGACGGGGCCATTATTTTCAGACGATAACAGAAAGGAATGATGACCTATCGCTATCTCTACCTACATGGTTTTTCTGATGCACAAGGTTGCAAGCGCCGCTTCGTGGTCGAAACTGATCGACATCAAGGAGTTCCCTGATCTCGGCGGCGATCCTGACATGCTGGAAACCACCACGCTTTCTAACAAGATGCAGACCTTCATTGCGGGCATCCAGTCCATGGACGGCCTGTCTTTCACCTCTAACTATACCCTGCCTGACTATAAGTCGCTCAAGGCGCTGGAGGGCAAGCAGGAGGATTACGCCGTCTGGTTCGGTGGCACAGAATCCGGTGGCTCTGTTACCCCCACTGGCTCTGACGGAAAGTTTTCTTTCAAGGGCCAGCTTTCCGTGTACCCCACCGGCGGCGGCGTAAACGAAGTGGTCGGAATGAATATCACCATCGCGCCCACCACGGTCATCACTTTGGACGACGGCGAGTAAGGAGGAATTATGGCAAAGACAATGACCATCGAGCACAACGATGTGAAATATGTGCTGGAATACACCAGAAAATCTGTGGAAATGATGGAGCGGCAGGGCTTCGAGATCGAGGAATTGCAGCGCAAGCCCATGACCTATCTGCCGGCCCTGTTTGCTGGCGCTTTTCTGGCACATCACCGCTATGTAAAGCGTGATGTGATTGACAAGATTTACGCCGAGCTTCCCAACAAGGGCGATATGCTGGGTAAGCTGGTGGAGATGTATAGCGACCCCATCGTAGCCCTTATGGATGATCCTGAAGCCGAGGGAAACGCCAGCTGGACGGTGGACTGGTAAGCGAACCGCCGCCCGATAAAGAGGGGGGCAATACCCCCCTCTACGCTTACACGGAAAAGTTCTATGAGGTTTTTCCTTATTACCTTGCAATAGGCATGACCTACGAGCAGTTCTGGGAAATGGATTGCGAGTTAGTCAAGTATTACCGCAAGGCAGCGAAAATCAAGCAGGACTTGGACAACCAGAACGCATGGCTACAGGGTGCGTATTTCTATGAAGCCTTGGCGGATGTATCGCCTATTCTTCATGCGTTCGCAAAGAAAGGTACAAAGCCTATTCCGTATCGAGATTCCCCCTATCAGGTGGGTGAAAGCTATAATTCTGCGGAGAAAAAAGTGAAAGAGCAGAAGAATGATAGCCGTGCAAAAGCAATCATGGAAATGTTCATGATTGCAAATAACAAGAAATTCGAGCCGGGAGGCGAAAAGCATGGACAATCTTGAAATTCGCGGACTTGAATTTCAAATCAAAGAGAACAGCGACAGTGCCGTTGCGTCTTTGGGACGGCTTGAAAAAGCGTTGTCCTCCCTAAAGGCGGCTACTTCCGGCGGAGCGTCCGGGCTTAGTGGCGCGTCAAAACAGTTGCGGTCTTTTAACAGCGCTCTGAATAATATGCAGAATAACACAAAATTTGGAAAACTCGGGGGAGTATTTCAAGCGCTGAAAAAAACAGGCGCGTTGGTTGGGATTAGAGCGCTTCGTGTAGAAATTTCTAAGGCCATAACTGAATCAAACGCATACCAAGAGGATTTGAACCTGTTTACTGCATCAATGGGAAAATACGCAAAAGAAGCCCAAGAGTATGCGGAAAATGTTGGCGAAATAATGGGCATTGACCCTGCAAAATGGATGCGGAATCAGGGCGTATTTAACACTTTGCTGTCCGGCTTTGGATCTGTCGCAGACCGTTCTTACCTTATGAGTAAGAACCTTACACAGCTCGGCTATGACATTTCCTCGTTCTTCAACATCTCCGTTGAAGATGCTATGCAAAAACTGCAATCCGGCATTTCCGGAGAATTGGAGCCGTTGCGCAGACTGGGCTATGACCTGTCACAAGCCAAACTGGAACAAACCGCATTGACGCTGGGAATCGAAAAGTCTGTTTCTGCTATGACGCAGGCAGAAAAGGCGGAGCTGCGTTACTACGCCATTATGACACAGGTAACAACGGCGCAGGGCGATATGGCTCGTTCGCTGGATGCCCCCGCAAACCAGCTCCGTATTTTCCAAGCGCAGTTAACACAGGCATCAAGAGCAATCGGTAATATTTTTATTCCTACTCTTCAAAAGATATTGCCAATTGCAATCGCCGTCCTTCGTGTTGTACGCGAGCTGGCGGATGCTATTGCAAAACTGTTTCACTTCAAGCTCACGGAGATTGATTATTCCGGCGTTGGGAATCTCGCCAGCGGCGCAGAAGATGCCGCTTCCGGGCTTGATGATGCCACCAGCGCAGCAAAAGAACTGAAAAAGTCCGTTATGGGCTTTGATGAGCTTAACATCCTGAACGGCAACACTGCGTCCGGGTCTGGTTCTGCAGGCGTGTCCGGAGGCAGCGGTTTTGACTTTGAATTGCCGGAATATGACTTCCTTGGCGATGCTGTAAGCAAGCAGATTGATGATATAACCCAAAAGCTGAAAGGTATTTTGAAAATGGCGGTTGATATTGCAGCGGCTGCGGCGCTGTGGGTTGCTGCCAATAAGTCTATCAATTTGCTGCAAAAAAAGATCCTTCCGAATTTGAAGAAGGTTGTAACTCTGTTTAAGAACGGCGGAAAAGAACTTTCCGGATGGGAAAAAGCATCGAATGTTCTGCACGGAACGATTCTTATCGCTCTTGGCGCAAAGTGGTCATGGGACGCGGGCTATGAAATCGGGAAAGGCACTGCGGCGGTTACCGACTACATAAAGGCTATTTTGGGGCCGGTGGCAATGGGCGTTGGCGGCGCGTTAATAGGAGGTACATTTGCTGGCCCTGTTGGCGCAGCTGCTGGTTTTGCCATCGGTTTAACCCTCGGCTTTGTCGTTGAGTGCGTAGCAGCATTTAAGGGCGGTCAAGATCGAGTTATCGACGAGTTTTACCAGACCGATTTCGGCAAGCAAGTAGCGTCTCTGAAAACGGATATTGAGGAACACCAAAAATTAGGTATTGACCTTAAAGCGAGAATTGACAGTATTTCCGGCGAGATTCCAGATGATGTTATGGTCAACCTCCAGCAAGCGCAGCAGCTGGTCAATGACATATTTGAAATTGATTCCGCTAAAAACAAGACCGCCGCAGAAATTGCCATTATCCAAGAGAAAATCGGCGTCTTAAACGGACTTGGCTTGCCGGGACTTCAACTCTCGTTTGACGAAACCACTCAGCATATCGTGCAGACCAAGGACGAAGTCCAAGCCGTTATTGACAAGCTCTTGGAACAGTACAAGGTCGAAGCCATGAAGGACTCCATCGTGGAAGCGTACAAAGCGCAAAACGAAGCGATGGTGCAAATTTATGAGGCGCAAACCAAGATTACAAAGGCAACGGATAATTACGCAATCGCCCAAAAATACCTTAACGACCTGCAAGACAAATCGGCATCTATTTCTCAAGAGATGGCGAAGTGGATTGAAGAAACCGGCTATAAGGTTGACGGCAAGGGTTCACAGGGCGGTCTCACCTACAAATATGGGCGATTCAAATCGGAACTTACCGCAACTAATGTGAAAATTGCTGACCAGAAACGCATCATGAAAGAACTTCAAGCGCAGATTGATGCGGGCGTTAAAGACATTGACAGCCAAACCGACGCATACAAATCAGCCACGGAAAAGGTTTCAGGGCTTGAAGAAGCGTACAGAGAAATGTCCAACACCATGACAAACATGGTCAAGCCTGCCACCAAGGACGGCAAAAATGTTACTACCGGATTCGGCAAAGGCATTGTGTCCGGTGCAGAGTACGCCAAGTCCGCGATGGAGGATTCCTGCAAGAGAATCCTTAACGAAGAGCGGAAGTACAACGGTATCCACTCCCCCTCTACTCTGTATGCAGGCGAGGGCAAGTACATGATGCAAGGGTTGAGAGATGGTATTTCCAAAAACGCAAACATTGTCACAAATGCGATGGAATCCATGCTCAATGCGCTTTTGGGCAGAATGGAAACATTCACCAATCGTTGCAGAGACGCCCTCAATTCCATGCTTTCCGATTATCGGCGTGCCATGTCCAGCGTTTCGGTATCTTCCTCCGGAAATGTGTCTTATCGTCCTGTTTCAAGGGTTAACATTCCCCGGTTTGCGTCCGGCGGCGTTGTTGACGAAGGCCAGTTGTTTATTGCGCGTGAATCCGGCCCCGAAATGGTCGGAAGAATGGGTAATCGTACAGTTGTCGCAAACAATGACCAAATCGTAGACGGTATTTCTGCTGGCGTGTACCGCGCTGTAATGTCGGCTATGTCCAATAAGGATGGAGTCTCCGGGGATATCAATCTCACTATCAATATGGACGGTGATGTGGTGTATCGCAACGTCGTAAAGAAAAACAAAGAGGTGGTCCGGGCGACCGGCAAATCTCCTCTGTTCGCATAAGGAGGGCACATGGCAATCATCACGGTAAAAAAGAAAGACGAGACCACTGTGCCGCTCCCTGACCCCAAGTCTTTTTCCTGGGGCTTGCAGGACGTAGATGCAGACGGTTCCGGCAGAAACCAGAATGGTGATGCGTTCCGCGACAGGGTAGCCAGGAAACGGAAGTGGACCATGGAATGGCCCCCTCTGACTGCTGAACAATGCTCCAGAATCCTGAAAGCCGTCACGGACGTATTTTTCCAGGCGACAGGGCCAGACGCGGAGGACGGTACAAACCGCACCATGACATGCTATGTGGGCGACCGGACTACTCCCATGTATTCTTGCATCGAGGGAGAATGGAGATGGGAAAGTCTGTCCATGAACTTCGTGGAGAGGTAAGGCTATGTACAACGTCTCATCCGCTTTCCACACCGCTTTTGCGGATTATGGCCGGGAAATTAAAGGCAAAGTCGTTTTCAATGGCCAAACGGAGCTGGACGGGGACTATGTGCGGGAGATCACGGCAACACCAGCGTTTGATTCCTCGGATGGTATCTCCATCGGCTCCAGCTGTTCCGGGCGATGCAAAATTCGCATCTACAAACCGGATGAGCCGCTGAGGCTGTCGGGCGGGTACTTTGTGCCGTATATCGGCATTTACACAGGCGGCGGAGACACTTCCGCCGTGGCCGGTGTTGCCGTAGCCGGAAAGGCCGTTGTGGGCACTTCTGGCGGCTCTGCGGACGGCGTGGAGTATGTGCCACTGGGTCGGTACTACATCCCCGCAGATGGCATCGAGGACCAGAAACACAGCTGGGATATCACCGGCTATGACCAAATGGCCTTGCTGACAGACCAGTATGCCCCACAGATTGATTTCCCGGCTACCCCGGAATCCATGCTGGCGGACGTGTGTGCGCAGTGCGGGCTATTACCGCCTGCCGCCACGTTCCCGGCCATGCAGATCGAGTCGGCTTTTGAAGGAACATTCCGGCAACAGCTGGGCTGGCTGGCCGGGCTTTGCGGCCAGTCCGCGCGGTTCGACCGGGACGGCAATCTGGTATTCCGGTGGTACACCTCCGCCGACTTCAAAATCAGCCGTGACAACCAATACCTGTCCGGGCTTACCCGCACAGCAGACGGGCCGTTCACTGTGTCCAGCCTTACCACCGGCACGGAGGACAGCCCCATCACGTCCGGCACGGGGCAAGGGATTTCCAGCACGAACCCCTACATGAATCAGGCCGTTGCAGATTTAATTCTGCCGGAGGTGGAAACATCCTATACCCCGTGCGACGTGAAATGGCGGGGCGACCCGTCCGTAGAGGTGGGGGACATTGTCCAGGTGGAGGGCGACCACGGCGAGTGGCTGGACGTGTGTATCATGGAGCAGGAAATCCACCTGTATGGTGGCCTGTCCTGCACCATGCACAGTTACGCCCCACAGGACGCAGATTACGCCATGGAAAGCCCCACAGAGCAGCGCATTAAGCGGGCTTATGAGGGCCTTACTAAGGCCATGCAGAACGCTACGCAAAAGATCATCGGGGCAAAGGGCGGGTATTATGAACTGACACTGGACGAGCAGGGGTTTCCCATCGGCTGGACCCTGCGAGATACGCCCACCATTACGCCCAATACCCGGATGTGGATTATGTCCACCGGCGGGCTGGGATTCTCCAAGGACGGCGGAAATACCATTTCCGGTGTTGCCTTGACCATGGACGGCGAAATCAACGCAAATGTTATCACCGCCGGGCAAATGTCCGCAGAAAGAGTCACCGTCAACGGCCAGACGCTTTCGGACTTCATCGACGCCAGTATCGACGACGACGGACATCCGGTGCTGCGTATCGGGTCCTCTACATCAGAAATCGTGCTGAAGGAATACAACGACAAGATCGGATTCTACGATACGTCCGGGACGCTCCTGGCCTACTGGAACAACAACAGTTTCGAGCTGGTGGAGCTGTCCAAGTTCAGGCTGGGTCCCATGGGCATCGTGGTTCAGCCCAACGGTTCTGTGTCCTTTGTGGGGGTGAGTAGTTAATGGCAAGTATTTACGGCTCCAAATCGTCTACCGGCTGGCAGTTACGGCTTGATTATTCCGTGAGCCAGAGCATCGCGGATAATAAATCCACCCTGGCCCTGACACTGTATATCTATTGCGGTACGGGCGATTCCTATAACTTGGACGCCAACAGTTGTTATTACACCCTACAGGGGAGTAAAGTCTACAATCCGTATTCTTACGGGGCGAGAGCCTGGTACAAGTTGGGGAGCAAAACCATCACCGTGGCCCACAACAGCGTCGGCAAGGGGTCCGTTACCCTGTCGGCGGATTGGCACAGCGGGTTTACCTCGCAGTATACCCCCGCATCCCTGTCCGTTTCCGGCACGGTCAATCTCCCGGATATTCCTCGGGCATCTTCCGTGTCGGCATCCGGACTTGTGCTGGGTTCTGCCGGTACACTTACAGTGGCCCGGGCCGTGAGCGCTTTTACGCACACCATCAAGCTCAAATGTGGCTCTGCGGCGCAGGTAACTGTTGCGACAAAATCCAGCGCCACATCCATTCCGTATACGCCGCCCTTGGATTGGGCCGCGCAGAATACGTCCGGAACCTCTGTAAACATCACGGCGGAGGTCACCACCTATAACGGCAATACCATTGTGGGCACGGTGACGAACACCCTGAAAGCATCTATCCCGGCATCCGTAAAGCCTACCCTGTCTGTTGCCCTTTCCGACACGGCGGGGTATCAGGGCACCTACGGTTGGGTGCAGGGCAAGAGCGTGTTAAAGGCCACCTACACGGCATCCGGCAGTTACGGCAGCACCATCGTTTCCAAGGCGCTGACCATCGGCGGCAAGGTGGCAAGCGCTGACGGCGGAAACACCCTGCAAAACACCGGCACAATGGCTGTTGTGGCCACCGTGACGGACAGCAGAGGGCGCACGGCATCCGTTACCCAGAATATCACCGTAAACGCCTACAGCGGCCCTGGAATCCAGGATTTGACCTTTTTGCGTGGCAACTACTCCGGCGGGACATGGACCGATAACGCCATGGGCGATGATATCAAACTGACGTTTACGCTATCCATCCAGCTGACCGGAAACAAGGCCACCGTGGAGGTCACCGGGGCCAGCAACCTGACCGGCCAGACCTCCGGAGCGAAAACCGTGTATCTGGTGGACTATGGCACCGACTCCACAGGTGTTGTGCAGGTCAAGGCGACAGACGCACTGGGCGGCACCGTGACCCGGGAAATTACCATTCCCACCGTTGCCGTCCCCCTGAACATGAACTTTGATTTGCAGGCAATCTGCTTCGGCGGCGTGGCGGAAAAGGAAAAGACGGTGGAATTTAAGTGGCCCATCCATTACATGGGCAAGGCCCTCTTTGACCTCCTTCACCCCGTTGGTAGCATCTACCAGTCCACGGACGCCACATCCCCAGCGGACCTGTTTGGAGGCACCTGGGAGCAGGTCAAGGACGTATTCCTGCTGGCGGCGGGTGACTCCCATGCCGCTGGCAGTACCGGCGGCGAGGAGACCCACACGCTGACCAAAGCGGAAATCCCGGACCACGCACACACCCTGAAATACACCGGCCAGAGTGTAACGGAAGGCGTGAACGCCATCCGGCTGTATCAGGCCGCAAGCAATCAGTACAATGCGTATTCCGGCGGTCAGTCCTCCGATTGCGGGGACCAAGCCCACAACAATATGCCGCCGTACCTGGCCGTGTACACATGGCGCAGGACGGCATAAAGGAGTGATCTAATGGCCTTTAGCAAAACGAACTTTGTGGACAGCCAGACCGTCATCGACGCTGCCACCCTCAACGCCATCCAGGATGAGCTGATCCGGGTAGGCGGACTGCTGGGCAAGGATATCCAGTCCGCTACCATTAACGACAGCGGCCATCTGATTTTGACGCTGACAGACGGCACCACGCTGGACGCTGGCGTTGCCAAGGGCGCACAGGGAGAAAAGGGCGCAACCGGCCCTGCTGGCCCGGCTGGCCCGCAAGGCCCTGCCGGCGAACCAGGCAAAGGCGGCGCACCGGGTATCGTGATCTCCAGCACCCAGCCAACGGACGAGGCGCACCCGGTGTGGCTCAATCCGGACGGGGATGCGGATGGAGAAGACTTCTCTCTCGGCATCTCCTCCGCCACCGTCGGCCAGATTGCCAAGATTGCCGCCGTGGACGAATCCGGTGCGCCCACCGCGTGGGAGCCGGTGGATATGCCGAGCGGTGGAGGCGACGGAGAGTGGGTTTTTGCCGGCTCTGCCACGGCAGAGTCTGCGGGCATGGTGCTGAAGGTGTCAAATATACACGCAAAGCACATCCTTGTGTCGCTGTACGCAAGCTGCGATGATGATTCGAAAAGAACCTATGCCATCAGGCTAAATGACACAATCACCTATCTTCGCACCAGCGCTCTGCCCGGAAATGGTGAAAAACATCTTTGGGCGGTCGAGTTCGAACTTCTGACGGGTGGCGATGAGAATTATATTTACTGCCGAGTTATTCCGGATGAAAGCCACTACACCAGCAAATCAAATGACTTGGTCTCGAGTTTTTCCAGCACGGCTGTTCAAGGAACAATGTGGTACAAGGTAAACATAAGCGAGTTCAATTCGGTAGCATTCCTGTCTGGGAATGGGACCACTTCTGCGGGAAATATCATGAATGTCTGGTACAGATAAGGAGACGGATATGAAAATCTGCGAAAACGGCGTAATCCGCGACATGACCGTCGATGAAATCGCGGAAATGCAGCAGAACCAGCCGGAGACGGCAGCCGAGTTGCTGACGAACGACAAAAAGCTGGAACTGATGCTTGCGGCAATCCCGGAGGAGCCGATGCCGGACATTGAGCCGAAGCTGGGCTATAAGTGGCAGCCCATATACACGCCGTCCAGCGGATTTGCGTGGGAGCTTGTAGAGGACCCTACAGCACTGGGTACACAGAATAATCCCCGCTACTGGGTAATCGGCTTGGCGGTACGGCTTGGGCACTACTACACCACGGACGGCGTGACGCTGAAAATGGCGGTGAATGAGGGCGTGCCGGAGAGCTGGGACGATAGCCTATACTTTGCGGCGATATAAGGGAGGTGATGATTGATGGCAATCCCCATCTTACAGATTTGGGATGAGGCGCTGAATAAATACGTCCCGGTCCCGGCAGTGCAAGGTCCCAAAGGCGACACCGGCCCGGCTGGCCCGCGAGGCCCCGCCGGGTCCGACGCCAGCGTGACGGCTTCCTCCATTGCCGGCGCAATGGGGCTGTCGGGGCTGTCCGCAGGCGACCAGATCGCGGTGGATACCGTCGGGGCGGACGGACGCCCTGCCAGCTGGAAGAAAAAAGCCCGGGATGTCCTGAACGTCAAGGACTTCGGGGCCAAGGGCGACGGCAGCACGGATGACACGGCGGCCATTCAGGCGGCAATTGACTACGCCGTGGCCGCCGGGCGGCGCTCCGTTTACTTCCCGGCCGGGACATACATTGTCACCAGCCCCCTACACGCCCAGGTTGAAACCGGCACCACCACGGTGGGCGGCAGCACCAAAAGCCGGTACGCTTACGGCATGGGCCTGACGCTTCGGGGGGAGCAGGTGGGCAAGACGGTGCTGCGCAAGACCGGACAGGCAACCTATACGATTCCGGCAAATAACAACATCAACGGCGGCAGTACTGTTGACACCACGCTGTTCTTCGGCGGAACCGAGGGCACGGGGCTGTACGTCTCCGACCTGTCCATCGAAAACGCCTCTACCGGCGAGTGCTACGCCATCTATGCCACCCGGGCCAGGTGCGTCCTGGAGCGGCTTAATGTGTGCACCAATAGCCACGGCATCTACCTTTACGGCTGGCTGAACAACCTGACGGACATCATCATTACCGCCAAGGAAAAGGGCCTGTGGGTGGCCAACGCCACTTCCACCGTGTGCAATAAGGTGTTTGCTGCCGGGTGCAACAATCCCTATTACCTGGTATCCGCCTATTATTCCACCCTGATCTCCTGCTGTGCGGACAGCTGCACGGGCAGTATCTGGACCCTTAAGGGCAGCGTGAGCATGATCGGCTGCGGCTCGGAAAGCAAGGGCGCGGACCGGTATATCGACCTGCTGGATGACACCCGTGTTGACGCGCATGGGTTGTATTTGTACGACCTGGAAGCACCATCTGGTTCTACTGGGACCAACAAGGCCCTGTTCCGGATGGCCAGCCGCTGTGTCCTGAACGTGGACGGCATCCAGCTGGCTGGTACGGCCAGCACCCAGGGGGTGCAGAACGCCCTGCTGGAATGCGGCACCGCGTCGGTAACCTTTTCTGTGCAGGACGTCCTGCTGTTCAACAATGGCGCAAGCCCTCTGCTTCCGGCCCTGTGCAGGGGGTCCATCCCCACCGGGTCCCTGTTCCGGCTGCACTACGGGAGCTACAGCGGCTTCTACAAGTACACCGCCGATGGCCTGACGCCCACCATCGCTTTCACCGTGCCGGACGCCAGCGTCACCCCGGCCAAAACCACCTTTATCCAGCCCGCAGAGGGGCACTATGAGACCCAGCCCAATTACACCAACGTGCTGCCCGATGCGGAGACTCCGCCCTCCGGGAATGCCCTGACGGCCCACGGCACGATACCGGGTATGCGCTACGGGGCCGGAACGCTGAATTCTCCTCCCGGCATGACGTCCTCGAATGTGGCCACCTCCTCCGGCTTTATCTCGGGGGTTAAGCCCGGCGACGTGATCCGGATCAGCGGGCTTTATATCGGCAGCACCAGCGAAAATTATGTGGGCTTTGCCAATGCCGGCAAGAACTTCATCGGCGGCACAAACGGCATAAACTTTGTCAAATCAGCCGCTGACGTCTGGAACGCCACCATTGACGAGAACGCGCTGACCACCACTTTCACCATCCCGGAGAAGGATTCCGCCAACCGATCCCTTGCCAACGTAGAATATCTCTATTTCTCCGGCAGGCCCAACACCAGCGGCCCGGTGATTGTCACCGTCAACGAGGAAATCGTTAACAAACAGGTGTGGGTGGGTACCCCCATGCAGTTCGGCAATGAGATCAAGCAGAACATGGCCAATGTTTTTGTGCAGGCCCCCAACGGCGCCCTGTACACCATCGCCGTGGACAACAGCGGCAATCTGTCGGCCAAGGCATTCACGCAGTAATCACGCCGCCCAAGGCGGCAGGAAAGGAGATTTTACAACATGAAAGAAAACACGATCAAGGCCGCGCTGGCGGCCGCACTGGGGGCGCTGTGCGCCTACGGAGTGCAGCTACTGGTACCGGTGCTGGTGCTGGTGGTGGTGATGCTGCTGGACTACGCCACGGGCATGACCAAGGCATGGAACGCCGGGGAGCTGTCCTCCCGGGTGGGTTTGCGGGGCATCCTGAAAAAGGTGGGCTACCTGGTCATCGTCGGCGTGGCGGCTGTAGTGGACTGGTTGCTGCGCTACGGGGCCGACACCCTGGGCTGGGACTGGCCGGTGGAATTCCTGTTTGCCAGCATCGTCATTATTTGGCTGGTCATCAACGAGCTACTGTCCATCCTGGAGAATGTGTCGGCCATTGGTGCGCCGGTGCCCGGTTTCCTCCAGGCGCTGCTGAAAAAGCTGAAGGTACACACCGAGGACACGGCGGCGGAGAACCTGCCGGGAGAGGAGGACAACAACAATGAGTAAGCGAGTGTACATCAGCCCCAGCGACCAGACGGAAAACCGCTACGCCTGGGGCAATACCAACGAGCACGTTCAGTGCCAGAAGATCGCCGAGGCGGAGGCTGCCGCCCTGCGCCGCAGCGGCGTGGAGGTGAAGCTGGCTGCCTTCGGCACCACCATGGCCCAGCGCTGCGCCGAGTCCGACGCCTGGCGCGCGGACATCCACAACTGCGTCCACACCAACGCCTGCAACAAGCAGGTCATGGGCACCCGGCTGTTCTGCTACGCCATCCCCGGCAAGGGGTACGACGCCTGCAAGGCGGTGTTTGCGGAGCTGGCCCCGCTGTCTCCCGGCACGTCCGAGAATATCCAGGTGAACCCGATCTACGAGGTGCGCGTGCCCGACGCGCCCAGTGTGTACTGCGAGTGTGAGTTCCACGACACCGCCGAGGGTGCCAAGTGGATCGTGGAGCACACCACGGACATCGGCGAGGCCATCGCCAAGGGCCTGTGCAAGTATCTGGGCGTAAAATACGTCCCGGCCAAGCAGGAGGCCCCCAAGCCCGCCGAGCCTGCCCAGAGCGATACCCTGTACCGGGTCCAGGTGGGGGCCTTCGCCGTCCGCGCCAACGCCGAGAAGATGCTGGACCGCCTGAAAAAGGCCGGGTTTAGTGGGTTCATCGTGAAGGGGAAGAAGTAAGAAACATTCTGGACGGCGGGGAGTGACGTAACGCCGCGCTCCCTGCCCGCGCATTGCGCCCGCACGCCCACGGCTTCTATTTTGCCATGGATAATAGTCGCAAAGCCGTTCGGTACTACATTTCCAGCATGGCTCCTAAGAGAGCTTTGGAATTTGTCCAATCTTTCGATTTGCCAGAAGATGAGGAATCGTGCATTATTTTGTGCGATATCCGCCGAAAGTCTTATATCCAAGTTTCCAACGCGCTTCACGTCTCGCCGGAAAGCGTCAAGAGAAACCGTCGCAGGGCATTGTCGAAAATTGTTGACGCGCTGACAAATCAATAGACCTCACTTGGACATGATCGCCCATTCAGAGACCTTTTACAGGCCATCTGAATGGGCGATTTTTTTGTACCATATAAGCAAAGGAGGGCTGGCGATGTACGGATTCAACAACCAATATCAGCAGGGATACGGCGCCCCATACATGGGGCAATACGGGCAAGCATCACAGCAAGCGTGCCAGATCACCAGAGTAAACGGCAGAAACGGGGCAGACGCGTTCCGCATGGCGCCCAACAGTTCCATCTTACTCCTGGACGAGAATGACCCGGTTGTGTGGCTGAAGGTCAGCGACGGGGCGGGGTATTGTACTGTTACCCCGTACAGCATTGCTCCGTATCAAGACCCCGCGAAGGTAGATGTTACCAGTTTGGAAGAACGCGTAAAAAGATTGGAGGAAATGTTAAATGCCAAATCCGATGATTCAGATGCTCCAGCAAAACGCAAAAAGTCCGAATAACCCCCTTGTAATGCTGGCGGAGTTCCGCAAGTTTGCGGCTGGTATGACCCCACAGCGGGCGAAGGAGCAAGTGGAACAAATGTTGCAATCGGGGAAGATGAGCCAAGAGCAGTTTCAGCAGCTCCAGCAGAAGGCGAAGGAGTTTATGCAATTTCTGAAATAAGCCGGGCTTTACGATAAACCCCAATGCTTATGAGTTTTTCTCTGTTTTACACGGGAGTCATCAATATGTTCAGCCTCTTCATAAGACCATAGGAATCCGTGGCAAGTAACAATTCTTCCGGCTATCTGGTTGATGATTTGTGAAGGATTGCATCCTACCGCACGAGCAGCAGCCGAAATCCCATCCCAACTCTTTACAAACTTACCGTCCAAATCATATTGGTAAACAGGGATAGAGTTTCGGTTCAGCCCCCCGGTTTTCCCTTCCATTGAAGGCTTTTTCCCCAGCACGGAATATGAGTGCCTAACGTTCTCCGCCGGGGTGACCCATTCCAAATTTTCTGTCCGGTTATTCGTTTTGTCTCCGTCCTTGTGATTTACTTGCGACTTGTTTTGCGGATTTGGAATGAATGCTTCGGCAACAAGGCGATGAACAAAGGCGTTTTTTCTTGGTAGGTCGGGCCTATCGAGTTTTACAAACAGGTATCCCGTCTTGGACGCGCTGGGGATCAGTATTTTCCCGGTAATGATGTTTCGGATACGACCGTCGCTGCTTACCTCATACTTTCCGTAATATCCGACGGCAATGGCCCATGTAGTCATATAATACCCTCCCGGTTAAGTAGTGTACTACTACTATAGTGTTTTTGTTCTTGTTTGTCAACAAGCCGGGTCGACACGGTTTGTAATAAATTTTAGAAAGGATGATTTTCGTGGACAGTATGTCTCTGAGCGACATCGCTGCTGTTACCCGTAATTCAAACGATGAAACTGGTTGGGGGTCTGGGTGGTTCCTGATCGTCGTGCTGTTTCTCTTCATGTTTGGTTTCGGGAACAACGGATGGGACCGTCAGGGCGAGTTCGGCCAGTATGCCACGGCAGCGTCTCAGCAGGAGATTCTCTTTGGTCAGCAGTTCGGTCAGATGAATGACCGGCTGACCAACATCGGCAACGGCATCTGCAATCTCGGCTATGAGATGCAGGGCAACATCGGGCAGCTGGGCAAGGAGATGGCGCTGGCGCAGAATGGCACCAACATGACCATTATGCAGACCGGCAACAGCATTCAGGCTCAGATGGCTGAGTGCTGCTGCACCACCCAGCGTGCCATTGACAGCGTCAATGCCAACATCGACGCCAAGTTTGCCGCCCTGGAGAAATCTCAGTTGGAGGGCCGTATCGCCCAGCTGGAACAGGCCAACAATCAGCTGTTTATCAGGGACCAGCTGTGCGGCGTAGTGCGTTATCCCAACGGATACACCTACAATGCAGGCCCCTCTCCGTTTTGCGGCTGCAATAGCGGCTGCAACAACATCTGATTCCCGGTAAGCGAGATAAAGTGACGCCCTATTTGGCGAGGCATGCGGGGCGGCATTAGTCGCCCCGCTATTTTTGAATGGACAAAAATCAGCCTGATTAGAAAGGAATGATTCTATGAGTAAATCTGCAATCTATACCACCAACACAACCGGCGCAACCGTCCCGGTTGACGGCATCATCCCTGTTGGGAATACTACCCGCCGGTACGGCTGCAACATCAAGCAGGACGGCAATGCCATTACACTGTGTGGACAGGGGTATTACCTCGTCAACGTCTCCGGCACCTTGTCTCCCTCAGCGGCTGGCACCGTGTCTATCACCGCGCAAAAGGACGGCGTTCCGATTATCGGAGCGACGGGGGCCCAGACCGCCGCCGAAAACGGCACTGTTAATATTGGCATTTCTGCCATCGTCCGCAATGCCTGCGGGTGTGAAGGCTCTATTCTGTCCCTGGTCCTGGGCGGCGTTGCGGCAGTTGTAAACAACATGGCCGTCACCGTCGAGAAGCTGTAAGGGGTGCAACATGAAGGACGACCTGAAAGAATACAAGCGAAAACTGGAAAAGGAACTGTCTGCGTACATGGAACTGCCTGTGTCCGAACGTTCTGCTGCTGCCGTCCGAGGAATGGCGGAGTGCTGGGAACAGGTCGATAAACTCGGTAAATGTATGTCTGGATCCGCTGATTTTTCCAAAGAGGATGCCAAAGCATGGAATACCGACATGGAAAATGATGACGGCACCACCGGCGGGCATTGGACTGTTCAGCAAACCACCCCTTTCGCGGCCAACGCCGGTGTCGTGTTTGCGCACATCACCGAGGATGACTGGAACGTAGCCATGAATATGATGTATTCGGACTACTGCTCCGTGGCGGCAAAGTATGGCGTAAACAAGCCTGAGTTTTTCGCGGATATGGCCAAGGCATTCCTGTTTGACAAGGACGCGAAAGGTCCGAAAGAAAAGCTGTCTGCCTACTACCACGGAATTGCGGCGGTGTAATTTGTTAGTAGCCTGTTAGTAACTGACGCGGGACAGAACGGGGCTTTGCAACTTCTCGCGGCAAAATATCCACACGTCCCTGCCAAATCCCGCATAATGCCGCACAATACTGTTTGTTTGCTATCGGCCTATAATTGACGTGCATGGGGTCACAGGTTCGAGTCCTGTACCGCGCACCATAGCCGAAAAGCCCTGAAACCACTAAGGTTTCGGGGCTTTCGTCATTCTGTCGGCTGGCTGTACCCCATCCAAACACCCGGGCGTGTCTTTTGGCCCAGCAAGAAATATGATATATCGCTCACTGCAAACGGGCGGCCCCTTATGTCTATGGGGCCGCCCGTTTCGCATTATCGGATTGTCAATCAGAAGATTTTTATTTGAACCAAGCGCACGAATCTGATATAATCTACTGGACAAGCTGACACCTGTGGAGGCGGAAGCGATGGGCGATTGGCATAAGGTTGAATTACAAGAAGATATTGACTTTTTATACCAAAACCTGTTAAAAAGCTTGAAAAGCTTTTTATAGCACCGAAGGTG